>Ga0126326_1000030_pt1 | contig 92887 bp, 82 predicted proteins | sample InaspJWI67metaG_FD_94485 | JGI IMG/M metagenome (GOLD analysis project Ga0126326, IMG submission 94485) | Marine gutless worms symbiont microbial communities from Oahu, Hawaii - Inanidrilus sp. 1 OAHU.JWI-67 metaG | ecosystem: Host-associated > Annelida > Digestive system > Unclassified | place... | reverse complement strand
TAGCTGTCAAATTTAATTATTGTAATATAATCCAGCAACTTAACTGTCTTTGTCAATATTGGTGATCACTTTAAGAGACGTTTTAGTAATTACACCAAATACTTCATAAATACTTTAATTTTATAGACTCGTAGCGTTGTTAATTCGAATAAAAACGATAGCAGTGCTTTCGCACTCAATTGTTGGAAAGAATATCTTTCTTTGAAAATTAATGGGGGGAGTTATTTAGTAGATAGAAAATAAAAACTATTCATCTTCAACTATCGGGCGATCTAGTTTATTGGAAACATGGTGATAGAAAATAACTCTCTAACTTCGATCCGCCCCAAAAACAGTCAATTTCAACAAGAGTTTGAATACATGATAATTTGATCTGGTTTCTATCGCCCGATTGAAAAGTTGGCGCTTTGTACATTGATTTAATTGAAAAATCAAGTAAATTATTTGACTACTACCCAAGTTGTGAATGAGATTCGCGACCAATAATACAGAAAGAGCAAGAATGCTATGCAGGCTGATGGGCCTATGATCAGTGACAGGAGGTTAAACGTCTACACGACTAATTGTCTTTAATTTCTCTCAATGGTTATTATTCAACAAGAAATAGAAGGTTGGCCCCTTTCACCCAACGTTAACCGACCTCTTCCCTGCTTTACATCAAAGTACCACCTGTTACCTGTTATGATCCTCTACATATCAGGTACCAGTGAAATCTTATGAAATTTCCAATGGTCCAGTAAATATCAGTACCGTTGATCATCCTATGGTTGCTATCTTATCCAAAGAAAAATTTCCGCTATAACAATACTACTATAATCCCCTTTATCTTACTTTATCCTCTGTTATCATTAGTAGATTTCAAGATTAATTCCTCTTAATCATTATTCACTGGTTTTCCCATAATAATTTCTGTAATATCATTTACTTAATTATCGTTGACAGTATACTGCAGGCTAATTCTAACTGGCCATTGTCTGCTTCTTCTATCAGTGAAAGTATCAGCGGCTTGATCCTGGTAGGATCTTCTATTTGAACGTTGACATTGAGTTCATCGATGTCTACTTCCAGTGAGTCAGCTATGCTAAGGATGGTTTTTAGGGTTGGACTCTCTTTTCCCCTCTCTATGCTGCTCAGGTACCTCGGGTTGGAAATAGAACTTCAGTTGCAGCTGATCAGCGCTGGCTGACTTCTAACTGGTTCCTGTTACATTACTGTACCAGAGAGGGGGTATTTCAAAACATCGAATACTTGGAAAAGGCTCCAAATTCACGTTTAGGCTCTCGATTGATATTCAAAATACCCTCTAAATTCTAAAAATCGACCATATAGAGCCCATTTTTCATGCGAATACCCCTTGGGACATACCCCTACCTGCCTAAATGGGTTTAAACCAATTTTTGGTGTCTATATGGCGTTCTATTGAGCAAGCGCCCTGAACAGAAAGGGTATATGCTTACAAATTTTGGTTGACACATCCCCCAAACTGGCCTAACAGTCTAATATCTCGCCAAATTATAGTAACAGCCAGTGAAAATTTGTTAAAATCCGTTCCAACTGCAACATTAAAGGGGGAATTTTGAGATATTTAGTCGCCCTCTTAGCCCTTTTCCTAATTTTGACACCAGTATCAGCGGATGAGGGTTATAAAGAAATCAAACTTGATCCTTCCTATGAACATGACAAGTGGGTAACCCTGCCGAAGGATCAGGTTTTTAAGTTTGCAGCTTATACTACCTCATTTGATGGCCCCGATGATAATGATGGAGATGGTCTCGCTGATTATTGGGGTATCCCTGAATGGGTTGCATTTGAAATTAAGAAATCTACGACTGATCATCCATTAGAAGTACGCCCGAAATGGATGACAGATGAAAGCTTATATAATCAGGGTATCGCACCTAATGACTCTACCTACCATGTGAAGGGTACAAAACTGTTAAAAGAGGTGAAGGGCTCTTACCGCTATGTTCGAGGTCACATGTGCCCAAAGAACACAGCTGAAAGGATAAGCGCTGATGCGGCATATAACACTCATACGATCTTAAATGCTTGCCCGCAGCTACAATGGCAGAATAATGGGATTTGGAAGAAGCTTGAAAAGCAAAGCCTTGATTGGGCGGATAAATATGGTCGTATCTGGGTGGTTTGTGGGCCTGTTTTTTTTGGTAAAAAGCCATCGGTATGGCTTGGCCAAAGTGGCGAGAAACAGGCAGCTATTCCAGATGCCTTTTTTAAGATAATAGTTAAAAGAGATGGTAATAAATTAGACACTCTTACATTTCTGATTCCTAATGTTATACCAAAAAATGATAATGAAATAACAAAATTCCTTGTAACTGTCGACAGGATAGAATTATTAACAGGGTTAGATTTTCTGTCTGCCATTGATGATGAACTTGAAGAAGAGATAGAATCACGATCCATATCAAATATCAGTTGGTGATTAGTTTTAACTTGCTTAGTAACGGGAGAACAGTATTCAAAGTTAATCTTTTACAGTACTATAGATATATTCGACTGATTCTTAGTTAATATCTTCGCTATCTGAATCGCTAAACTACATCTCTCCTTATACTATAGGCCTCGCGCAATACCGTTCTATTGGACTCACTGATCCCTTCTATTCACATCAGAGATTTTGATTATTGTAGTGGTCTTTACCGGGTAGTTAACACTTACTTACAACTTTTAAAGGACACATCATGATTAAAATCAAACATATGAGACAGATTTTATACATCGCCGTCGCTATTGTTGTAATGATGTCTTTTCCATCTGATTCTTTAGCATTAAAGAAAAGAATTATATTCGGCGGAGGTCCTGCCGGCGGGACCTTCCAGGTCGTAGCCAACGGTATACAGGTTTACAAACCAGTCAAGGAAATTAAATCGTTTTCTGTTAAGGCCCAGACTTCAGCAGGTTCAGTTGAAAACCTCAGGCGGACAAATGCAGGCAAACAGCAATTTTCTACAGTTTACTCAGGCCATGTCTGGTTGGGTCGTAACGGTAAGATAAAAAACGATAGTCGTAGATATACCGAAGTCATGGCTGTGTCCTGGCTGTACGGTGCCCCTGCTCAGCTGGTGGTAAAAAAAGGTTCCGGGATTAAGAGTGTCAAGGATCTCGTAGGCAAGAAAGTAGGCGTAGGTAACGCAGGTTCAGGTGCATTTGCAAATTGCGAACTGTTCTTCAGCCACATGGGTGTATGGGACAAGATAGAAAGAAACGCGATGGGTTACAACGATGCGGCGGCTGCATTCGGCAACAACCAGCTGGACGCTTTCTGGCTGTTCACTGCTTTTCCTAGCGGCGCGGTAATAATGGCGGCCCAAACAAACGACATAGAACTGGTTAACCTGGCGGCAGATGCCAAATCCTCGAACTTTTTCGCCAAGTATCCTTATTTCGGCCAATTAACTGTACCAGCGGGAACCTACCGTGGCGTTCATTACGACGCGCCCTCCTTTCAAGATAGCGCCCTGTGGGTCGCTAACTCAAAGGTATCCGCAACAGTAGTCTACAAATTGCTTTCCTTGATATACACAGATGACGGCCTGAAACACATGGTTTCTATGAAGAAAACTTTCAAATACATGAGCGTAAATACAGGTACTTTAAACATCGTAACTCCTTTTCATCCTGGCGCCGAGAAATTTTGGAGAGAAAAAGGGTTTATATCCTCAACTAGTGGCGGTGGCGACCCATGCCCACCACCAACGTGTCGTTGCTCTAATAGAACATGCCAGATCGCATGTTGTTGGGAGTGAAGAAGTAAATGGAGCCTAATATAGTATGAACTTACCTAATGAAATTAAAGATAAACTTATCTGGCTCTTTATACTTTTCCCCGGAATTTTATCTTTGACTGTTATCTGCCTGCTTTGCGATATTGAGAATCTATCTGAAACACAGATAATTTTTTCTAGTTTTGGACTTACCTTTATAAATATAGTTATAAGCTTATCCGTATATTGGGTATTCTGGTACTTTAGAACTAACTTGAGAACTAAATTTAGTTTTGTGCTTTTTTCGATCATTATTCTTCTTACTTCTATTGTTTCAGGAATAGTATTTGGTATTTCAGGTCAAAATGATTGGCTTTACAGAGTTCTCCGAGCTATTCCGATAACCGATATTTTGGTTAAAAGATCTTCTGACCGCCCTTTATTGTTTTTGTTAAAACAAAATACTGCTGGTTTACTTGATGAAGAAGGTGATGCGAGACCAAAGAAACTCAAAAAAACTGAAGCGTGGGTTGAAGTGATTTTGAAAAATGGAAAAAAGTTCGAAGGGTGGCCAGAATTTTATGAAGGTAGCAAAAAACCATCCGAGTTATATTTATCACCGGCTTGTAGAAAAATTAAAGAAAAGTGTAAAGAAGTAGTGAAACCAATTGAGGGGCCTGGCATTATCATATTTGAGAGAGAGATTGAAACAATTACATTTATTGACAGAGAGGTTGGTCTGTGTTCCCAATATTGGTTGCCGCAATATGATTCAAATTAGAAGACTCACCTATTATTCAAACAACCAATTTTGTAGAGATTATATAACAAATAGACAACATGATTATTAGGTTTGTACTCGAACAGTTTTAATGAGTTTCGGAAAAGCTCAACATATCTAAATCGTTACAAAAAGCAGACGTCTGTATAATCGCAAGTTAGGAGTGAAGTGTAATGATGGCAATAATATTTATTAGTGGACTTACCCCAGGCAACGAAGAAATTGACCGAGAGAAACGCGAGGGTACGATTGTGTCCGTTATGGACTTCGAGCGTTGGAGCAGCGGTGACACAAAAGGTTCTGTGCTTGCTATGGGGGTTTCGAACAAAGACGGAGTCTTTTTTCAAGATATTGAGGGTATTGAAAAGCCAATTGGGATACGCGTTCATATACGGGAATACGGGTTTAAGTATCTAGGCTTCAATGCAGAACTAGGAGCAGACGGCTTTTATTACGCAGCGCGTTTAGAACCAAACCCAGTAATCCATAAGGACAACCTTAAGCAGAAATACCCGAATTCGGTACGTGAAGAATGGGATACTGAAGCAGAACACTTGAAGGCCCAGGAGTTAATCCAAACGTTTCGCAATCAAACAGATGTTAATACTGGATTGTCAGCTAGACTAGCGTCTGCTCAGCAACTCCTTAAAGCTCCAAGCCCCAACTTGGCCCGGCGTACCGCCTTCCTTTCGTACTGTCATGAACCAGACCACGCAGGACACGCTGAATGGTAGAAAATTTAGCAGATGCCTTGGTTCGAAACGGAGTAGATATTCGTGCGGATTTTTATACGGTACACGGTGGTGTCAGCATTACGGAGTTTATATATACGATGTCTAATCAAGACAAGATCATCATAATTCTCACACCTACTTACAAGACTCGTGCGATCGAAGGAACAGGTGGTGTCGGGTATGAATATCGAATCGTTTCCAATTCCCTTCTCGATCATGGGCCAAAAGCTAATCTGATTCCGGTGTTGAGAAGGGGAGACAAAGCGCTATCAGTTCCGGAACCTATAGGTGATCTGGCGTATATTGATTTCCGAAATGATGATTCATACGATTATTGCTTAGACGAAATTGTAAACGCGGTCTATGAAATACCACGACGAGAAAAACCAAGCTTAGGAAATCCCCCTATACGCAAAAGGTGATGCGGGTAAATTCTTAAGGCTATAGGGGACAGATATATTCGAGTGTCTTTTTTGCTAGCGCAATGGTACAAATTTGTTTTTTTGTGACCGATGAAGATAAACCATTTCCTATCCATCAAATGCACCTGACCTCCTTCGTCGGTAGGTGGTTATCTTTCGGCGGACTAAATCGAGGCGATACGCTCCATATTTCTTCATGGGCCCGTCTTATCTGCATACTTCGTCAAAGTAGCATACGAAATACCGATTACCATTACCGATTAATTGGTTCAACTGTGTTTAACAAAATAGCGAGGTGATACATGTATAATAGCGATGATCTTTCTAAGCGATGGCGGGCTTTGCGACAAGCGTCTTCGCCCTTTGAAGTCGTAACTATGACAACTGAAATGCTGACGAGTTATTTAGAAAGACATGGTGATGCCCACAACGCTGCGGAGGCTGTCATGAGCGGCTTTTCCATGGCAACAAAACATCGGGGTGGACAAGAAATCGCACGAGCATGGCTAAAGTCTTTATCGGCTACAAGGGCGTGGCCGTACCTGTTGACACAGAGCTTTTTCAGGTCTTGGCTTTTAGAGGTCGATGTGGAGCTTGCCCAACTTGGCGAACGTGTACATGCCGGTGAACAGGACTATGAATCTGATTTGTCATCAGAATCGCCCTCGGTATTATCTTACGATTGTGCTGAAGAGCAAACCATACGAATACACATTAAGTCCGAAGGAGACCTATTTAAGGCTTGCGAGACTGCTCTCCAACCTCTTTTTCAATGGTCTCGCGCACCTGAGCAACGAGAACGATTTGTGGGAGGGTTCAACGCTGTTGCCGCATCAAATAGATCACGATGGATCGCGCGAGGAAAAGCGGTTGATGACTTTTCAATTTCAAACCCCGCAGCTCTTGGACTACTTCACCTACGTATCGATGAATTAGCACAGCAGTCAAATTCATTTGCAAAGCAGGTAATTGAAGACGAGTGTTTCGCACTACTAGGTGTCGTTTTGGGTACGGAAAAGTCTGTAGAGGAGGGCAAGTAATGTACTGGATTGATGTAACGGTTGAAAACAACACGACCAAGCCAATTAAGACAACCATTAACAAGGGGACGGTCTTCGAGGTCAAATCTTTAAATTCGGGCGCACAGTGTCTCGTAGTAGAACGCGACGTTCACTTTACGATACCTCCTGGTGTAAAAGTGATAAAGGTGCCGGCTCATTGTATGAACAGAGACGCATCCATTCCTCACCATGTACCAGGATTGCTTACGCCGTTCCGGTTCTCAAAATCATTCTTGAACCAGCAACACTTGTGGTCGCAAATCAACAGAGGATAGAATCATGCCTATTAAAAGTCCTATTATATCATACGACGAATTTAAGATTGTACATCTTTCTGACTTTCACTTCACGGGCCGACCCGTTTCGGATTTAAGCTCGAAATTCTGGAAACACTTCAATTTAGATGATCTTAGTGAGTCGAATCTTCGCTGTCTGCTAGAAGATGTCATTTCAATGGACCCAGATCATATCGTAATTACCGGCGACATTACCAATACAGCACATGCCGCAGAATTTGAAAAAGCTAAAGTGTGGCTCCTCCAACTTCAGCAGCAATGGCGACCAGATCTTGCACCTATTGGAACTACAGATTTACGATGGGAACTATTTACTATAGTCCCTGGGAACCACGATGTTTCACGGAGGCAATCACTTTTTGGTCGCAGGAAGGCTATAAACTCTAGATTAAGAACCTTCATGGATACATTTGGGAGTACGTTCGGTATCCAGCCGCAAAATATCTATGATTTCAACGAGGTCTTTCCTCATCATAAACTTCTTTTCGATGTCATAGATCTATACGCCACCAACTCAACGCTTGATGTTCCTGTCCATGTGGTCGGTCTAAACGCTGTAGGCAAGATCGGAAATACGCAGCGAAATCGATTAGCCCAATTGATCGAATCCCAACCGATGCGAAATCGCTTCAGAGTTTTAGCTTGTCACCATCACCCTCTGACTATTCCGTATAAACCTAAACCGGATATCGTTGAAGAGTTTCTAATAATGCGAGATGCACGCAGTTTCATCCGTGTATGCTTTGAACATAGGATAGACATAATGCTTCATGGTCACAAGCACCTTCCATTTATATGGAAAAGCCAAATCATTCCCGAACTAGATCCACCGCACTCAATAACAGTAGTTTCCGCCGGATCTCCGACACACGTTCGTTCCGGTTCATCGCAGGTCTACAACAAGTACTTGGTTATCAGAAAAACCGAAGGCAACACGCGCTCTGTTCAGGAAGTGACTATGCACAGTCGACGATATGATCCAAAAGAGGAACAGTTCGTGCCGTGCGGCGATGAAGTAAAATTGTATTTATCACCTCAACAACAACCATCCAAAGATGTTCCACCGCGTGGTGAAGATGGCGACTTCAGTCAGAGGTGAGGTATTAGTGTGATATAAATTTTCTTGTATGTCGGTCTATACCCTAAAAATTTGATAGGATTTCGATGTGTAAAAGACATATTATAAATTTTAATATAGGTGCCGAACATATCAGTTCAGTTGAAAGCCAGGGCCTCACGGGTTTCAGCAGTTTCAATAATCTGTGTTTCCTTGACAATTACCTCAGCTAATGTTGCACTGGCTGCAACTGACTTCTGCGTTACAGATACCTGCTATTTACCCTAAGTCCTGCAAACCTTTTGATATGCTCTAATCTGAGCCATTCCCAACTTGAGATATACATAACATACATGCTGCATGCAGGATTTTAATTGAGTTCATGCCTATCGCCTCACCTTCCCCATCTTAATATTATCTATTCGATAAAACTTAATATTCACCCCTCCAAAAATCTTTCAATATAAACAAATCCTTACCTCCTAATTTCCACGGAATTGGGTTTTCTGTTTACTTTAAATGCTAACTAAAATAATATTAAAGTATAATACTTAACATTCAATGAAAAGGCTTATTGGAGGATTGATATCATGAAAAAGAACCCTAACCACCCGGAGAAAGGTTCAACCATAACCGTTGAGCCTATACGAGACGAAAACAAGGTAAAGGTAATTTCAAAGCTTCTAAATGACAACAAACGAAACAAGCTCTTGTTCGTGATGGGAGTCAATAATGGCCTTCGGACCGGCGATCTGTTGAAACTCAAAGTCAAGCAACTGAGAAACGTCAAAATCAACGAAACCATATCAATAAAAGAGAGCAAAACCGGAAAACAGAATGTTTTGATGGTTAACAAGACTGTAAACAAAGCACTCCAAGAGTACCTGGCCGAATATAAACCTTATGATGAGGATTTCGTTTTTAAAAGTAGGAAGGGCGGTAAGGCACTTACGATCCAAGCAGTAAATCACCTGATTAAGAAATGGACTGCTTCTATTGGATTAAAAGGCAACTTCGGAGCCCACACGTTCAGAAAAACATGGGGATACATTCAGAGGGTCAAGTATGGTGTCGGGTTTGAGATAATCTGTAAAAGATACAATCATTCATCACCAGCTGTCACGATGCGTTATTTAGGCATCGAGGACAAGGAGGTCCATGGCGTTCTTTTAAACGAGATAGGGTGAACCACAAATTCTCTGACGAAAGGAGCTAAATTATGAGTTTCAAGATAAGGATTACTGCTGTCGGGGTGACTTCAGCCCTTTTCTGCCCGAGCGTTTCATATGCTTCAGATACCATCGGGGCAATTGGAGGAATACTAACCATAGGGGTAATAAGCTTTCTAATTGTATATACCGTCGTTTTGATATTTTTACCTTTTATAATTTTAAGAATTAGGCGTGAAGCAATTGAACAGACTGACCTTTTAAGAGAACAAGGGGAAGTTTTAGATGCTATTAGCGAAAATTTTGACTCCCTTCCCTCAGATATTGCAATCCATATGGGCAAAATGCAGGTTTTCATGGCAAAGGCTAAAGGAGCCAAAAAGAAACCTTCCACCAGCAAGGCCACATGATCACATTGGATATCGATCGGTATGCGGATCTGTACTTTTTACAAAAAGCTGCAAGCAAAATCGCTAACGACCTGTAATATTTTGAAATAGAATTGCCATGCGCAATATTTGGCATTTTGAATAGTACAACATGTTGTGCTGTCTATTAATTACGGATCAATATATGCTACAGCCAAAAGTACATAATTCACGGAATTTTACCGTTTTTGTGACCAAAAAAATCGATCTCACAACGAAAAGTTTATAATGACTGTAAAGGCATCGAGATATGGGGACCTCAGCAAGCAGAAACACTAACTAATGGAGGTAGAGCCAATGCCTAACCCCATGGCATACAGCTATATCCGCTTTTCCACCCCCGATCAGGAAAAGGGCGATTCCCTACGACGGCAAATCCAAGGGGCAGAAAAATGGGCTGCTGAGAATGGTTTTGAGCTTGATGATAAGTTGAGGTTTAAAGATCTTGGGGTATCGGCTTTCCACGGTCACCACCGCACAAAAGGCCGTCTGGGCCAGTTTTTACAGCACGTAGAGGATGGCAAAATCCGCAAGGGTTCAATCCTGATTGTGGAGTCACTGGATCGGCTCTCAAGGGAGGAAATCTTAGATGCGCTGAACCAGTTTACTGGGATCATTGGCGCCGGCATCAAGGTCGTCACCCTCTCTGATGGAATGGAATATGATGCGGAGGGGATCAATGCCAATTTCGGGCAATTAATGATGAGCTTGGTCATTATGAGCCGCGCCCACGAGGAAAGCTCCATCAAATCTAAACGTCTTTCCGAAGCATGGGCGGAAAAGCGAGCTAACATCAACAATAAAAAGCTCACTTCACGCGCACCAGCATGGTTGCAACTGAGCGAGGATAGAACCGAGTTTACTCCGATACCTGAGAGGGTAAAAATCATTCAACGCATATACCGGATGAAGCAGCGCGGTTTTGGTGCTGAACGCATTGCCAAACGGCTTAATGAGCAGCAGGTTCAATGGATACCGAAGAATGGATGGCGTAAATCCTATATAAATAAGATTCTACGCACACCCGCTGTCATCGGTGAATACCAACCCCATCGCAAGGTTAATGGTAAACGAATCCCCGAAGGCGAGCCGATAGCTGACTATTTCCCTGTTGCGATTGAGACGGGGTTGTTTGCCACTGTGCAAAAGCAGTTCAAGGCGAACCGCGGGAAAACCGGCCGCACCGGCAAGGCCAAAAACCTATTCACCCACATAGCCAAGTGTGGCCTTTGCGGTGCGCCAATGCAGTTCGTTGATAAGGGCAAGACGTGGCAATATCTTGTCTGTGACACGCACAGGCGGGGCATGGGGTGCCAAAAAAACTCATTCCCCTACCCGGTCTTCAAGGGAATGATAGTTGATTACATCCTACGCTTGAAACCCGAGAATATTATCTCTGATGATGGTGACCAAGCCGAACTCAACAAGCTCAAGGAAGGCCGTGAGGCTACCCTCTTTGGCCTTGAGCGAATTGAAAGCCAGATGAACAATGTGACCGACAGCATTGCCGATACTGCCGACAAACGAGTGCGGCAGAAGCTTGGGGATAGGATGAGCAAGATGCTCGATGAGCAGGAAGCCCTTAACCAGCAGTTAGAAAAAATGGGATCGGAGATTGAGCGCTTATCCACCATGGGCAACAAGGTTGCCGAAAACCTTAGCCAGTTTCACGGCTTGGTGGCCTACGAGTTGAGCATTAAAAGCCCTGAGGAAAGAATTGACTTCCGCCTAAAATTGAAAGGAAGCCTGCGCAACCTAATCCAGCGGATTGAAATTTATCCGCCTGGCCCATTAGGTACGCCTGAATACGATTACGTGCGAGATTATTTTATTGGGCTTCATCAGGAAGGTACTGGTGTTTGGTCTAAAGCAGTCGAGCGCTACAAACAGATAGAGGATAAGACAGGCTATTTTTTCCAGCTCATTTACAAGTCGGGCGTGGTGCACGGGGTTCATTGTACCGATGACCGCGAGAAGACCTTCTTTGAGCGATGGTCGTATTTCGGTGAAGGGCGTGTCCCGAGGCTGTACGTGGAGCAATAGATTATTTCGTATATAACTATAACAGATTATGACCACCGGCCGCTGCCACCTCCAGGGCCCTTTTGACCAGTTCCTGACCCATGACTTCAGCGAAGTCATCCCCGGAAACAACGCGTGTATCAAAGATAGCGGCCACATCGGTTCGCACTGGTTCGATGGCAATCATCCCCCTTAAAAATTCCACTACCTGTGAAAAGGTGCTCACCGGGATGACCCGAATACCGTCGACCACGGCGGCCTCATTGCTGTTCTCCCGGGGCACGATGATCCCGGCCTGCCGCCGCCGGGCCGCTTCCAGGGCCATGGGCAAAGATCCCCGCACCGGTTTCACCCGACCGTCCAGGGAAAGTTCACCCATCACAAGGTACCGGGCTACCGCCTCCTGGGGAATCAGGCGGGTGGCCGTCAAAATACCCAGGGCCATGGGCAGGTCGAATCCCGTGCCCTCCTTTTTTATATCGGCCGGGGCCAGATTGACGGTGATGCGGTCATCCGGAAAGGTGTATCCCGAGTTGCTGATGGCCGCCTTGACCCGCTCGCGACTCTCCTTCACCGCCGCCTCGGGCAGGCCCACAGTGGTATAGGCCGGCAACCCGGAAGCAATGTCCACTTCCACCTCAACCATTACTGCCTCTATGCCGATGATGGCACTGCTCAGCACTTTTGCCAGCATAGTTGGTCTCCGCAACGGGCCGGGCCATAAGCGCTAGTCGCAGAACAAGGCCTAACCCGTTGTAATCGTATTCATTAATTTGGTTTAAAGCTGCGATGGGCAACTTGGCATCCTTGTGTTTCAGATGCCGCTTTCAGGCGGGAAACTGTACGGTGAGGACCGCTTGACGCGCAGGAGGGCGCTGCCGCCGGAGTACCGGCCGGAACAGGCTGCCCCGCCGACCAGTGCGGCAACCATATCAAATTGACCGGATACGGGCAATTTATAAAATCCCAACCGGCTGGAAACCACAATTAAATGGCGTGTTGATTTGACATTTGCCTGTTTTTGTTTAATATAAGGCCTTATCCGATTCATGCTAGGTGCAACCGGGATAAAATAGAGAAAGTACCGGACGGAATAACGGTGCCAGGCGCACCCGTTTCGTGCCCGGAACAGATAAAAAATCATGCCCATGCAAACCAACCAGAGAACCGTGGCACGGTCTGTGACCTGCAGCGGTATTGGTGTCCATTCCGGCAAGACAGTCACGTTAACCATCAAGCCAGCGCCGGTCAATCACGGGATCCAATTTGTGCGTACCGACCTGATGGACAGCCCCGGCATCGCTGCCCGCTTTAACATGGTCGTGGACACGAGCCTGGCCACAGTTATTGGGTACAACGGTTTTATCATTTCCACCATCGAGCACCTCATGGCCTGCTTTACCGGACAGGGGATCGACAACGCCCTGGTAGAGCTGGACAACTACGAAATGCCGATCATGGACGGCAGCGGAGGGCCGTTTGCCGAAATCATCAGCTCCGCCGGGGCAGAGGACCAAGCCGGCGCACGTTGCTTTTTTGTGATCAAAGAGCCGATTGAAGTACAGCGGGACGGCAAGTTCGTAGGAATCTACCCCGATTCCACCTACAAAATCACCTACACCATTGACTACGACCATCCGCTTATCGGCCGCCAGACCTGCACGGTGGATGTCAACGACGGAACATTTGAAACCCAGATTGCCCGGGCCCGTACTTTTGGATTCCTGGAAGAATACGAACTGATGAAGCACTACGGCCTGGCTCAGGGCGGCTCACTGGACAACGTTCTGGTAGTCGATGAGGATGATGTCGTCAACCCGGACGGATTGAGGTACCCGGACGAATTTGTCCGCCACAAAATTCTTGATTGCATCGGTGATTTCTCACTGCTGGGCATGCCCATCCTGGGACATGTCGTGGCTGAAAAGTCCGGCCACGCCTTTAACCACGAGTTTTTGAAAACCTTCTTTGAAAAGAAAGACTGCTGGGCAACCGAAACAATCCACGCCTCCGAATCCCGGCCCGCTCAACCGAAACAACTTGCCATTTAAGCTGAATTCCATTAAATATCCGGTATATCTGACCCATTTTGAACAGCACCAAACCTTAACCTGGGTAACCCTATGCCAGCTGGTTCAAACCGGAAAATCGTCATCCTGCTGCTCGTCCTGACCCTGCTGACCGGCCAGGCGGTTTACGCCCAGGAAGCGCGCTTGACCGATGTCATCGTAACCAATACCCGTGATGACCTGCTGGTTTACCTGACCGTGGAAGGTGCTTTCACAAAAGAAATGGAGACCGCCATCAAAAGTGGTGTGGCGGCCACGTTTTCCTTTTTTGTCAATCTGTACCGCAAACGGAACTGGTGGCTGGATAGAAAAATTGCCGAACGCACCATCACCCACTCCATCAAATACGACAATCTAAAGAAAAAATATCGAATCCAACGCTCCTGGGAAGCAGAGCCGCACATCACCCAGTCTTTTTCAGAGGCCCAAAAGCTGATGACGGAGGTCGACAGCCTAAACCTGATTCCCCTGGCCGAACTTCAAAAAGGGACCGCTTACCAGATAGAGGCCAAAGCCGAGCTTAACAAACGCACCCTTCCGTTAAAACTGCATTATGTGATTTTCTTCATGTCTCTCTGGGATTTCGAAACAGATTGGTACTCCATCTATTTTATTTACTGACAGGCGACGGTGAGCGGAATTGCCGGATCAGAACATGAGCCAGAACCTTAGCGACAGTACGCCGACTACCAGACTTTCTTCCGAGGAACGCAGGCGCCGGAAACGGGAAGCCATCATCATTGTCTTTGCCATCGCACTCGTCGCGTTGCTGACGTTCGTCGAAAGCCGGGTCATTCATCTCGGCACCGATCTGCCGATCTCCAACACCATCTTGATGTTTATTCTGATAAACGTCAACCTGCTGCTGCTGATCCTGCTACTGTTTCTCGTACTACGCAACTTAGTGAAGCTGCTCTATGACCGCCGCCGCAAAGTGATGGGCGCCCGGCTGCGAACCCGGCTGGTAATCGCCTTCATTGCCCTGACCTTACTGCCGTCCACGGTTCTGTTCTTTTTCTCCATCAACTTTATCACCAACAGCCTGGAGTTCTGGTTTAATGTCCCCATCGAGCAGGCCCTGGAAAACTCGATCCGCGTGGGCCGCAGCCTTTACAATCGGTCGGAAGCCAACAACCTGTTTTTCCTTGAGCGCGCCGCCTACCAGATCAAGACCAAGAAAATGCTGGCCGCCAAAAAGCGCAAGGCCCTGAACAACTATATCCAGGTAGTGCAGCGGGCCTTCAACCTGGACGCCATCGAGGTGTATGACGTCAACACCAAAAGAATCACTTACGCCATCACACCTGAGCTGGAGGAGGTTCCCTTCAATGCTGTTTCCGCCGACGACCTGCGTAAGCAAATGATGCCCAACGGCGTTCACAGCATCACGGAAACGTTGCCCAACGGCGAGTTTGTGCGCACCATCGGCACGATTCCTTTTAAAAGCGATCTGGCCAAAGCCGACGCGCTTTTGGTCATTTCGGTCCTCATCCCACCGGCCATCGCGGAGAATTTGCAATCCATATCCAGGGGCATCGAGGAATATCAGCAGATCAAACTATTGAAGAAGCCCATCCAGATCTCCTACTATATCTCGCTTTCCATCGTGGCGCTGCTGGTCGTCTTTTGTGCGATCTGGTTTGGGTTTTATCTGGCCAAGACCATTACCATCCCCATCATGGAATTGGCCGACGGTACCCGCAAAGTGGCCGACGGCGATCTCAGCTTCACCATCAGCATGGCCGCCGATGATGAGATCGGCTCCCTGGTCGACTCTTTTAACAAAATGACCCATGACCTGCGCGTAGGACGGGAGCAGCTGGAACATTCGGCCAAATTGCTAAAAGATCGAAATGTTGAAATTGAAGAGCAGCGGCAGTTTCTATCAATCGTACTGCGTAACGTGTCTGCCGGGGTGGTAACCCTGGACGCCGAAGGCATCATTACCACCATCAATAAATCAGCTGAAAGGATGCTGGCTCTCGAAGCCGCCCGGATCTTGAACCGTCCCTTCTTCGATATCCTCACCGATCAGCACCTCAGCCTGGCCCAGGAGATCATGGACATCCTGACCCAGGGCCCGCAGGATGCGGTGGACCGCGCGATCAAGGCAACCGTTAACGGTCAGACCAAGAGCTTTTTGGTAACGGTAAATGCCTTGAAAGACGATGAAAATCGCAGCATTGGTGTCGTGGTGGTTTTTGACGATCTCACCGAGCAGGAACGGGCCCAGAAGGTGGCCACCTGGCGCGAGGTGGCTCGTCGGATTGCCCATGAGGTCAAGAACCCGCTGACACCCATATCCCTGTCCGCGCAGCGCCTAAAGCGTAAATATGTCGAGCAAATAGAGGACCCGGTCTTCGAAGAGTGCACCCGGATGATCATCGACCACGTAGACCTCATCCGCAACCTGGTCAATGAGTTCTCCGCCTTCGCCCAGTTTCCGACAGCCAATCCCGTGTTGTGCGATATCGGCAGTATTATCGAGGAAACTGTCACGCTTTACCGTGAAGGTCTGGACCAGGTGACATTCGATTTCAAGGTTACCGAGGATATTCCCGATCTGAACTTGGATCGCCAGCAAATCAAACAGGCCATGATCAACCTCATCGACAATGCCGTGGCGGCTATGGAGGAAAAAGGCCGTATCACCATCGATCTGTCGCACGATGAGATATTAAAAATGGTCCGCATCGAGGTGGCTGATAACGGACCGGGAATTTCCGATGAGGATAAAACCCGGCTGTTCGAGCCGAATTTTTCGACCAAACGCGCGGGCATGGGCCTTGGTTTAACCATCGTCAGCTCGATCGTACTGGACCATAACGGTCGGGTCCGGGTGCAGGACAATCACCCCAATGGGGCGAAGTTTGTTATTGAACTTCCGGTGGACACCAATTAGAGGCTGTCTCAAAATAGGCATTTTTAAGATAGCCGCCAGTGGACGGACACAGCCTAACATGCTATCTCTCGGGTCGCAAGGCAAGCTTGCTTGGCAGATCGTTAACGTAAAAGGAGTTGTTTAGATGTTTCCCTCGATTTTGATTGTAGACGACGAAACCTCCATCCTGCAGTCCCTGGGGGGTCTGCTGACCGATGAAGGGTTTGAGGTAATCGCCGCCACCAACGGCTATGAAGCCCTTAAAATTATCGATGCGGAGTCTCCCGACCTGGTTCTGCTCGATATCTGGATGCCGGGGATCGACGGGATTGAGACCCTGAAAGAAATAAAAAAGTCGCACCCCATCCTGCCGGTCATCATTATCTCGGGACATGGCACGATTGAAACCGCCGTGCGGGCCACCAAACTGGGGGCGTACAACTTTATCGAAAAACCGCTGTCGATCGACAAGGTGATCGTCACCATCAACAATGCTTTGAACTTCAGACGGCTGGAAGAAGAAAATCAATACCTGCGCAAGAAAACCCTGGAAAAGAATTCCATTACCGGCAACAGCCCGGCAACCGTCGAGCTCAAAAAAGAGATCTCCATTGCCGCCCCCAAAGATGCCTGGATTCTGATAACCGGTGAAAACGGTACCGGCAAGGAACTGATCGCCCGTACCATCCACCAGCTCAGTTCAAGGGCCCAGAAGCCCTTGATTGACGTCAACTGCGCCGCCATCCCTGAAGATTTAATAGAAAGCGAATTGTTTGGCCATGAAAAAGGAACCTTCGAGGGAACCGCCACCAAAAAACGCGGCAAATTCGAATTGGCCAACGGAGGAACGTTGTTTCTGGATGAAATCGGCGATATGAGTCTGAAAACCCAAGGCAAGATTCTAAGGGTCCTGCAGGAGATGCAGTTTCAGCGTGTTGGTGGCTCAAGGACCATCAATGTGGACATCCGGATCATCGCGGCCACCAACAAGAATCTGGAAACTGAAATTCATAACGGCACCTTTAGAGAAGATCTTTACTACCGGTTGAACGTGATCCCGATCAATGTGGTGTCACTGAAGAACAGACGGGAAGACATCCCGCTTTTGGTGCAAACATTCATTCGGGAAAACGCCCATGAAAACATGGGGCGTGAAAAGACGCTTACCAACACCGCCATGGATAAACTATGCGGCTACACCTGGCCCGGCAATGTCAGGGAGCTTAAGAATCTCGTTGAACGCCTGATGATTATGGTCGAGAAAGATGTGATCGACATTACTGATCTGCCCCACCTGGGCGGGGCCCCGGCCATAGAGAGCGGCCTGTCGGAACAAGGCCGGCTGTTCGCAATCGATAACCTCAAGGAAGCCAAAAAAGCCTTTGAGCAGGCCTTTATCCAAAGCAAACTAAGCGAACAGGACAATAATATCACCAAGACTGCCGAGGCTATCGGGGTGGCCCGCAGCTACCTCCACAAAAAACTAAAGAATACTTCGTAAAGAATTGAACGCTCCTTGCAGCAAACTGCGGGGGCTGTACTCGCTGATCGGATCAAACCGGGAAGTCGCCGGGTGCCTGCATTGGGCTCTTGGTTCAATGCAATCTGGCAATCTTCTACCTTCAACCTTCGACCTAAACAGCTAATCCATGCGCATCATTAGTGGAAAACTGGGCGGCCGCAAGCTATTTTCCCTCGGTGGCCGGCACATTCGGCCCACATCCGACCGGGTAAGGGAAGCGCTTTTCAACATCCTCGCCGAACAAGTGACGGACGCCATGGTCCTGGACTTGTTTGCAGGAACCGGTTCCCTGGGAATCGAGTCGGCCAGCCGGGGCGCCCGGGGGGTCGTCAGTATCGACAATAGCCGCGAGGCCATCCGCACCATCCAGAAAAATGTCCACCAGCTCGCCCTCGAAGATACCATCCGGATGATCAAATGGGATATCGCCCGCAACCTGAGATGTATCCAGACCACCGACCCGGTGTACGATCTGGTTTTTATGGATCCACCGTATGAGCGGGGACTGATCGGCAAGACCCTGGACAACCTGCACGCAAGTCGCAGCGTAAAGCCCGGCGCCACGCTGGTAATCGAGCACTCGCATCGGGAAGATCTACCGGCAGAAAGGGCTTTTATGGAAATAGCGGATCAGCGCAAATATGGAAAAACGCTTGTCTCGTTTCTGAGATATATGGTATGAACGCCTTCAAATTAGAAGCTATCTCAAAGCAGTCTTTTGGCCCAATCTCGGCGTTGGGCGCTCATATCAAATCCTCGAAATACCTGATGTGTTCCTCCGGTTTGATATTCGCGGCCGCCTTGAATTGTCGCAGATCCCGCGTGATTTTTGCGGGGAACCAAAATCCTGCTTCGAGATAGCTTCTGCTGACCTATCCGGATCATTATCTGCAAACTGCACCACGCGATGAATCTTTAACCAAAGGTTACGCCATGGAACGTATCGCCATCTACCCCGGTTCCTTCGACCCGGTCACCAACGGCCATTTGGACATAATTAAGCGCGGTCTCAGGATCTTCGATAAAATCATCGTCACCATTTTGCACAACCCACAGAAGAAGACGCTTTTTTCCCTGCCGGAGAGAATCGAACTGCTGCAAACCTGCCTGGCTGATTGCAATAATGTGGAAGTGGCCTCTTACGACGGTCTGCTGGTTGACTACGCTGAAAAACGCGGGGCGCATGCAATTTTACGGGGCATGCGCGCTGTCTCCGATTTTGAATATGAATTTCAGCTGGCCTTGATGAACCGGAAATTGAAAAAAGAAATTCAGACGGTTTTTCTGATGACCGGCCTGCGCTGGATCTTTACCAGCTCATCCATTATCAAGGAAGCAGCCGAGTTCGGCGGTGATATCGATGATATGGTGCCGGCGAAAGTCAACCGCAAGCTGATGGAAAAACTGGGAGTGAAGAAAAAATCGGATTAGATTACCGCCACCAAGTGGGGCATCCTATGTGGAGATCACAATAACAGGCCTTCTAAAATAGGTTGGTCCGACCGGACTGGCTTTGACCTTCACCCCCTTTGTGTCGCGCTGAGCATCGCAGGAAAGGGCGAGGCAAGCGAAGTGCATGTCTGAGTGTAGCGAGTTGTGCTGAGCGCGCCCTTTCCGAGTAGCACAGGGCAGCCATCAGGGCCGCAACACAGGGCGATTTCTTTTGGTTGCTTTTCTTTTTCGAAAAAGAAAAGTAAACCAGATTTACATGTAAACATAAAGATAGAGATAGCCATCCCCCTCCCTCAAGTCCCTCCCGCCAGGGGAGGGAAGATTATGTGCTTAAGGAGTATTCTGGATTTATAGAATGCACCTATATTTAGCTTGAACAAGTCAAGTGCTGGGCCTATCGACAGCTGCAACCCGCTCCAACCAGAGAACCACAGCGAATCCCACCACGGCCAGGCCCATAGCCAGGAAAAAAGGGCCGTCCATTGCATCCGGCAGTATGTTGCGGACCTGGATGACGTGTTCCTTGCCGCGAATGAGCTTGGTTGCCACCACCTCCTTCCAGGGCCAGATCCGGGGTAAAGATCCCGCCATCAGGCCGGTGAGAAAGGCAATGGTTAAATTATAATACCGGTCCAGCAACAGATTCAGCACCCGGGCAAACCCGGTCAATCCGAGCAGACAGCCAGCGCAGAAGATCAGGATGGTGATGAAATTGTCGACCAGAAACGGGTTCTTTAGACATCCTGTGATGAATTCGTATTTCCCCAGAATCAGGAGAATAAAGGCCCCGCTGATCCCCGGCAGAATCATGGCGCAAATGGCCACAAGCCCTGAAAAGAAGATAAACCCGGCGGTTTCCGGGGTGGAGACCGGCACTGCATTGACAATCAGCCAGGCCACCAGGCCACCGGCGATAAAAGTGAGACCGGTGGTCACAGACCAGCTGGAGACATAGCGGCTGACCACCAACACCGAGGCTGCGATAAGGCCGAAAAAAAGACTCCAGATGAAGACCGGATGGGTATGCAGCAGGTAGTTCACCAGCCGGGCCAGGCTGATGATGGCCCCCCCGATACCCAGAAACAGGGCCAGCAAAAACCGCACGTGCAGCGCGGCCAGAGCCTCTTTCAAATCAAACTTCAGCAGCATGGCGGCCATCTTTGTGTCAGCCGATTTAATGGCTTGCAGCAGTTGCTGGTAAATACCCGTAATCAATGCCATGGTCCCGCCGGAAACCCCGGGTATGATGTCAGCGGTCCCCATACACACACCCTTGAGGGTCAGCAAACCCGCCTCCCGCATCGTCTGCGGCCCCGGACTGGCCATAAACGCCTCTTTCCAAGTTATCTTCTTATTTTCCATGCCGAATTCATTTCTCAGCTAAACGAAAACGACACCTAACTCAAAGATGCCGTTATTTAATCATTAAAAATAAAGCGTGACGAAATGCTTTCAGGGCCTTCCATCGGGTTCAAGGTCAAGGCGGGACGAGGGGTTCAACCACAGGAATATTGGAATATTTCGAGGATTGAACGCCTCGGCCCAACGCAGAGATTGAGTCCGAGGGGAGGTTCTGAAAACATTTCGCTATTCTTGCCAGCCGTGCTCGCCGATCAGCTTCACGAACCGGCACCCCCCCATCCTGGTCTGGTGAATCCCATCCTCGTCCCGGTAGAGCTTGATCAGCTCCTGCACATGTTGGTCGCCCACCGGCATCACCAGCCGGCCGCCAACCGCCAGCTGCTGTACCAGAGTGGACGGGATATCCGGCGCACCGGCCGTCACAATGATGGCATCGAAGGGGGCCTGGTCGGACCAGCCGGTGGTGCCGTCCGAATAGCGGGTGACAATGTTGTGGTATTTCAACCGGTCAAACAGCGCCCGGGTATTCACAAACAGGGAATGAATGCGCTCGATGGTATAGACCCGGAAGGCAATTTCAGCAATGACCGCCGCCTGGTACCCGGAGCCGGTTCCAATTTCGAGCACCCGGTCATCCGGGCCCAGTTGCAGGGCCTGGGTCATCTCGGCCACGATATAGGGCTGGGAGATGGTCTGTCCGTCACCGATTGGCAGCGGGTAATCGCCATAGGCCTGGTCCATCAGGGCTTCGCTGACAAATCGATGTCGCTGTACTTTCTGCATGGCGGCCAGGACAGCCGGATCGGAGACCCCCCGGGCCTCGATCTGCTTTTTAACCATGGCCTCTCGCTGACGGCGATATTTTAAGGGATCCGTTTCCATGCTCCCACGCTATTTTGTTCGGTTGCCCCCGGCAACCCACATAAACGACCCGGGCCGGTAAGATTGACCCGTCAGTCATGTCAAGGGGGCGTTGCCTTGGTTTCTAACAAATACGCCGGTTTTCGTCAACCACTCAAATCCCTTGATTTTTTTGAGAAATTTGCAGATAATGGCCCTTGACCGACTTCCGGAGAATCGGGCCCTTAAATTCATCTTGGCAGCAGCTTAAATGGAAACCTCGAAACATCTCGTCATTTCAACAATCCTGTCGGTAATCATCGTTGCTGCCGGCACCCTGGGCTACATGCTGATCGAGGGTTGGGAGTTTCTCGATTCCCTCTACATGACGGTAATTACCATTTCCACAGTGGGGTTCATGGAAGTCCAACCCATGGGCGACCCGGGGCATCTTTTCACGATTTTTCTCGTATTTTTTGGAGTTGGGCTAACGCTATATGTGGCCGCCGCAGTGGTGCAGTTCATGGTGGAGGGCCGAATACGGATCATAATGGGGAGGCGCATGGTGGACCGAAAAATCAGTCATCTCAACAATCACTATATCGTCTGCGGCTACGGCCGTATCGGCCGGGTGTTGTGCAACAAGCTCCGGCGCGGCCCGGTTGATGTGGTGGTCCTGGAGCAGGACCGGGAGCTGATCTCCCTGATGGACGAAGACAAGGTCCTGTATATTTGTGGAGACGCCTCGGATGAAGAAACCCTCCTGAAAGCCAGGGTAAAAAAAGCCAAGGGCCTGATATCTGTCCTGGCCACGGACACCGACAACGTCTTTCTGGTGTTGACCGCCCGGCAGCTGGCCCCGGAACTGACCATCATGGCCCGGGCCAGCCGGGAATCCTCTAAAAAGAAGCTGCTGGCCGCCGGGGCCAGCTCGGTAGAATCCCCCTACGAAATGGGCGCCCTGCGCATGGCTCAGAAAATCCTGAGTCCCACGGTCACCAGTTTCCTGGACCTGGCTTTTGAGCACAGCCACAAGGAAATTCAGATGGAAGAGATTCCGGTGCTGCCCAGTTCTGAACTGGCCAATGTCATGTTGAAAGACTCCGGCATCCGCCAACGCTTCAACCTGATCCTGATCGCCATCGAACTGGAAGGCGGGGATATGCTTTTCAATCCCTCATTTGAATATGTGATCAAGCCGGGCGATACCGTCATCGCGGTGGGCGAAAAGGGAAACCTGCGCAAACTCGAAGCTATCCTGAGTCCGGGCGGGGTGCCGGCTGTAGAAAAAACTTGACAGCCTGCCGGGTTTGACTATAGGTTGCGACGACACGGGAAATTGAACTATGGCACTGACCTTCAACAAAGCAGCAAACATTGGAAGCGCCCGCTGGTGGTGGTGGCAGAACTGCGTCAACTGTCCTGCCGGCGGACTGTAAGCTCGAATCAAATACATTAGAATTTCGGGACCGTGGCAAGACAGGCCACGGTCCTTTTCTGTTTTTAGGGCCGTGGGAAACTGCGGCCCTTTTTATTTACTTTATCAAAAAGATCCAGCTAACCAGGCACATAAGAGGATTTATGCAATTAAGTCAATTCCCATCACAAGAAGAATTCGAAGCGTTGGCAGCCCGCCACAACGTGGTGCCGCTTTGCGCCGAAATCCTGGCCGATACGGACACCCCGGTATCACTGCTGCGCAAATTTTACACCGGCAGCGGCCCGGTATTCCTCCTGGAAAGTGTTGAGGGGGGTGAACGCTGGGGGCGCTACAGCTTTTTGGGCACCTCGGCCCGGAGCCATATCCGGGTGTTTGAAAGCCACGTCGAGGTAACGTCCCAGGGAAAGCCCGAAAAGATTCCCCACGCCGGCGATCCGCTGAAAATCCTCAAGGAGCTGTCAACCGGATTCGCCCCGGCCAATGTGCCCGGCCTGCCGCGCTTCTGGGGCGGCCTGGTGGGCTACATGACGTATGAAATGGTGAGTTTCTTTGAAAAGATCCCCAACCGGCTGCCGGACACCACGGCGCTGGCCCATTTCATCATCCCGGACGAGCTGATCATCTTCGACAACATCCGGTATACCATGACTGCCGTGGCCATTGCCTTCATCGACGACCAGGAAGATGCCGCCGCTGCCTACCGGGAAGCTGCCATGCGGATCGAACGCATGACGGCCACCATGCACACCAGCCTCCCAACAGAGGAACATGGCAACGGCGCCAGCAATGGCATGCCGGTAGCTGAAATCGAACCGGAGACTTTTAAAACAATGGTAACCTGCGTAAAAGACTATATTCTGGCCGGGGATGTTATCCAGACCGTGATTTCCCAGCCGTTTACCTGTCGGGCCCCTAATGATCTCTGGATGCTCTACCGGGCCCAGCGCTATATCAATCCTTCCCCCTATCTGTTTTTCATGCACCTGGACGACACCGCCTTAGTGGGTTCGTCACCGGAAACCATGGTGCGGCTGGAAAACCAGATTGCAACGCTGCGGCCCATTGCCGGCACCCGCCCGCGCGGCGAGTCGGAAAAGGCTGACCGCCTGCTGGCCGATGAACTGCTGGCCGATGAAAAGGAGCGTGCTGAGCACCTGATGCTGGTCGACCTGGGGCGCAATGATCTCGGCCGCATAGCGCAGACCGGTACCGTCCAGGTAACCGACTTGATGTTCGTGGAACGCTATTCCCATGTCATGCACCTGGTCTCGAACATCACCTGTGATTTGAAGCCGGAGATGGACGCCTGGGACCTGATTCGGGCCACATTCCCGGCCGGGACGCTTTCCGGGGCGCCCAAGGTAAGGGCCATGGAAATCATCGCGGAACTGGAAAACACTCCCCGGGGTCCCTATGGCGGCGCGGTTGGCTATATCTCCTTCAGCGGCAACATGGATCTGGCCATCACGATCCGGACCGCCAGCGTGGAATCCGGCAAACTGACCATCCGCAGCGGGGCTGGCATCGTGGCGGACAGCGATCCGGAAAAAGAATTTCAAGAAACCGTCAACAAGGCCATGGCCATTCAAAAAGCACTTGAAATGCTAAAGTGAGGTCCCCCATGATCGTCATGATAGATAACTACGATTCCTTTACTTACAACCTCGTGCAATACATCGAGCAGATGGAACACCCCGTCCATGTGGTTCGCAACGATGCCCTCTCGATACATGACCTGGAGAGACTGGCACCCACCGGCATCGTTCTTTCGCCTGGTCCCGGCCGACCCGATACGGCCGGAATCTCCCTGGCCACCGTCCAGACCTTTTCGGGCCGGGTGCCCATCCTGGGTGTCTGCCTGGGGCACCAGACCATCGGTCAGGCCTTCGGCGGCCGGGTGATTTCCGCCCAGGCCCTCATGCACGGCAAAACGTCGATGGTCACTGGCGACGGTCAGGCCCTGTACAGAGGGATCCGCAAACCGTTTCAGGCCATGCGCTATCACAGCCTGGCCATCAGTCGGGCGGATTTGCCGGAATGTCTGGTCATTACCTCGGAGTCCGACGATGGTGAAATCATGGGCGTTCGGCACCGCAGCCACCCCACCGAGGGCATCCAGTTCCACCCGGAATCGATCATGACCCCGGTCGGCAAGCGGCTGCTGCGCAACTTTTTAAATTCAACTGTGAGTAAACAATAACATGCGGCTATCTCAAATATAGGAGACACAACATGTTTCGAGAATACCTTAAAATGATCATCGCAGGCGTAGAACTGAACGAAGAACAGATGACGGAAATGATCACCGCCGTCCTATCGGGTGATATTACGGACGCTCAGATCGGGGCGATGATGGCGGCCCTGGCCACGCGGGGGGAAACCTACGCCGAACTGGCCGGCGCAGCCAAGGCCATGCGGCGCAAGGCCCAGCGCATTCAGCCGCCGGGTGCGATCGTCGTGGATACCTGCGGTACCGGTGGTGACGGTGCGCAAACGTTCAATATCTCCACCACGACCGCCTTTGTAGTCGCCGGCTGCGGTGTCATCGTGGCCAAGCATGGCAATCGCTCCGTCTCCAGCCAGTGCGGCAGTGCGGACTTGCTCGAGGCGCTGGGCGTCAAGATCGATACTGCCCCGGAAATCGTGGAGGAGGCCCTGCATGAAGTCGGGATCGGCTTTCTCTTCGCACCGGTATATCACAGCGCCATGCGCCATGCCGCCCGGGCCCGGACCGAAATCGGCCTGCGTAGTATTTTTAATATGCTCGGCCCGCTGACCAATCCGGCCGGGGCCAACTGCCAGTTGCTGGGGGTCTACGCCCCGGAGCTCACGGAGATGTTCGCGCAAGCCCTTTCACATCTGGGTGCCCGGCAAGCCATGGTAGTTCACGGCCATGACGGCCTCGATGAGATTTCCGTTTGTGCCCCCAGCCGCATATCGGAATTGAAGGACGGTCTGGTGAAAACCTTTGACCTGAGCCCCCAGCAATTTTTCGGAGGCCTGGCCGCGCCCACGTCCCTGGCCGGTGGTGATAGCGCCGCCAATGCGGTCATCACGCGCGAAATCCTGGATGGCGCCGCGGGTGACAAACGCAACGTGGTCGTCCTCAATGCCGCTGCCGCCCTGATATGCGCGGGCACGGCGGCGGACTTTCCCGCCGGGATCAAACTGGCGGAAGAATCAATCGATTCCGGCGCCGCCCGCAAAAAGCTCGCCAGCTTAGCAACCTTTACCACCGAAAACGGATAACCGTCATGGCCCCAGACATTTTAACCCAGATCGTGGCTCGTAAACGTGCCGATGTCGAGAAAGCCCGGCAAAAGCTGCCGCTTGGTGAAATAAGAAACTGCGCGGCGGCGGCCGCCCCACCGCGGGCTTTCCTGGCGCAATTTACCGGCGATAGGGAAACCGCCGTGAATATTATTGCCGAGGTCAAACGCGCCTCACCTTCTAAAGGCCCCATCCGCCCTGACCTGGACCCGGCCGCCCTCGCCGGGGCCTATGCCGCCGGCGGGGCTGCGGCAATTTCGGTTCTGACCGACACACCCTATTTCATGGGCAGCCTGGATGACATGACGGCGGCCAAGGCGGCCGTAGATATCCCGGTACTGCGCAAGGATTTTATCCTCTCCGAGTACCAGGTTTATGAATCCCGGGTCCACGGCGCCGATGCCATTTTGCTGATCGCGCGAATCCTTACGCCCGGGCAGCTGCAGTCCCTCTACCAGCTGAGTAAATCCCTCGGCATGGATGTGCTGCTGGAAATCCATGCCGAAGCAGAGATAGAAACCGCCCTGGCCGTTGGTGCCCAGCTTATCGGCATCAACAATCGCAACCTGAAATCTTTCGCAACCGACACGCAAACGGCCATGCTTCTGGCAAAGCGGCTGGGCCCCGGCCGCATACCGGTAGCGGCCAGCGGCATCAGCACCCCAGCGGATATCCAGGCCAACCTGGCGGCCGGCCTCCGCAACTTCCTCATTGGCGAAAGCCTGGTGCGGGCGGCCGACCCCACCCGGTTACTACAGGACATGCTAAACGGGCAGGCGCGATGACGACCGAAACGTCCAATGCGGGTGAATTCGCGGACCGGCCCCAGGTTAAAATCTGCGGGTTGACCCGGCCGGAGGAAGCCGTGGCCTGTGCCCGGATGGGCGCCGACGCCATCGGCCTGGTCTTTTTCCCCAAAAGCCCCCGCCACCTGTCCCCCCATCAGGCGCGTGACATCTGTCGCCAATTGCCGCCCGAAATCACGCCGGTGGCCGTCTGTGTGGATATGCCGTCCGCCGAGATATTGAGTCTTGCACGCGCATGCGGCTTTAACACCGTCCAACTCCACGGCCGGGAAACACCCCAAAACGTTGCCCGCTTAAGCCAGGCGGGCCTGCGGGTCATCAAAGCCCTGTTTGCACAGCGGCCCCCTAATTTTGAACAGGCCTCTGGGTACCCGGCGGCTGCCGCCCTGCTGGTTGAATGTGGTATGGGCACCCTGCCAGGTGGCAATGCCGAGGTATGGGATTGGCAGCTGCCGCGGAAACTTTTTGAACAGCAGCCGGTTATTCTGGCCGGCGGTCTGGATCCCGGGAATGTCCGCAGGGCCCTGCAAACCGGCCGGCCGGATGCCGTGGATGTGAGTTCGGGCGTGGAAGCCTCCCCCGGTTGTAAAGACCTGGAAAAGGTAAAGGCTTTTATTGACGTTGTGAAAGGGCGGTCGGCCGGTCGGCCGTTGTCCTTCAAAAGACCATTGCGGCCGGTGTTTTAGCAGATGCCGAGGTACTTCAGAGTCCGAGTATTTTGTTGATGGCGTCGATGATAACCGTTAAATCCGGGACGGGTTTCAAAAACAAATTTTCAGATCCCATACCGATCGCTTTCAATTCGTCCGGAAGCCGGTAATCGACCGAACCGGTGTGAATCAGAAATTTCATATCGGGTCTCAAACCGTGGGACTTCAAGATCGTGGTATCACCGCTGATACCGGGCAGATGCAGGTCGACGATGGCAATATCCAGGTTTTCAGATTCAACGATTTTCAGGGCTTGCTCAGCACTTTCAGCCGAAAACACATCAAATTCGTAGTCATCCAGAAAATCCGAAAGACTCTCCCTTATACCGGGTTCATCATCCACCACCAGTACCTTCACTGGTACATCCCTGGTCATAAAACAGTCATCTCCCTGTTTTGCGTGCCCGCATCAGTCGATTCACTATTAGAGATCAACTTTCAAATCCCAGAGTCAATTTAGTCTGTTTATGGCTTTTTTACAATTTAAAATCGATCACCCATCATCTTTGGAAAGTTTTGTGATCAAATTCACCAACGCCCCCAACTCGGTCACGGGCTTCAAGATCATGTGTTCGGGGCGTATGCCGGCCGCCCGCATTTCATCGGATAACTGGTAATCCCCTGACCCAGTATGGATGATAAACTTGATTCCGGGATATAGTTTGTGGGCTTCAAGAACCAGCATCTCGCCACTGATTCCCGGAAGTTTCAGATCCACTATCAGTACATCGTAATGCTCGCGTGCCAGGACATCGAGAGCTGCTTCCGAGCTGGGGACCGCCATAACCCGGAATTCATATTCCTCGAGAAAATCCTGGAGGCTCTCCCGGACGACAGGTTCGTCATCTATAATTAGAATTTTGATTTTGGAAATATCCATGCGCAGGCTGCCTTGTTACACAAGCATATCAATTTGGATATCGGCATAACGCTGAAAACCTTAAGAAATTTTCAATATGTATGCATTCCCACCGGATTACTCGCCCGCATGCAGACAGGGATCGGCAGGGCATACCGCCTTGTCGAAATTTAAGCTCCGCGGGTTGTGCTTGGAGCCCAGTTTTCTATAGGGCCACTTTAACTAAAAGCTATCTCAATCCTTGGATAAACCCGGTTACGCCCTCGACACCGGCCTCATCCACCAGGCGGATTGTCTGGGTGCCGATGACGGCAACATCGGCCCGGCCCTTCAAAAAATCGATATCGGCTTTACTTTTGACACCGAAACCCAAAGCCAGCGGCAGATTGGTAGCCTGTCGGCAGCGGGCCAGGTAACGATCCAGTTCATCGGAAAAGGCGGTCTTATCGCCCGTGACCCCCTTGCGGGCCACACAGTACATGAAACCCCGACCATGGGATGCCAGGTACTGCATACGCTCATCCGAGGTGGCGGGGGAAAATATCAGTATCGGGTCCAGTTGGTTGGCAGCCATACCTTCCAGATAGTCGGCCCCCTCTTCCGGCGGCAAATCCGGCACGATGGCGCCTTTTAGACCATGGCCTGACATCGTTTGAGCAAACCGGGCAACCCCATACCTGTATAATATATTATAATAACTCATAAAAAGAAACGGTATGTCAAAGGTCGCCGCGGCCTGCCGGGCAAATTCGAGACAGTCCTGGACGTTGGTTCCCCCAGCCAGCGATTTCTGATTGGCATGCAGGATCACCGGCCCGTCTGCGATGGGTTCCGAAAAGGGAATCTGCAACTCCATCAGATCCACCCCGGCCCCCACCATTTTCTCGATAATGCGAAATGAACTTTCCAGATCGGGATACCCGATGACAAGATGAGTCATCAGGAGAATTTCTTTTTCCTTTCGTCTATCATTTATATACGCTTCAAGCATGGTACCCCTCCGCTTTGGCCATGATGAATTCTTTCCACTGGGAATCTTCGAGGGCATCAGCCACCGTGAATATGTCCTTGTCGCCACGTCCGGACTGATTGATGATGATGCTGTCCTGCGTGGATACATCCGGTGCCTCCTGGAAGGCCCGGGCAAAGGCATGGGCCGATTCCAAGGCCGGGATGAGCCCCTCCTTCTGCATGGTCAGAGAGACCGCCGCGACCACTTCCCGGTCGGTCGCCGCTTCGAAACGCACCCGACCGCTCTCATTGAGGCTGGCCAGGATGGGTGAAACACCCACATAATCCAGCCCGGCGGCCACACTGTGCGTTTCCATCATCTGGCCATCGTCATCCTGCAGAAAATAGGTTTTGTAACCCTGGGCAACGCCGATGCTGGCATCCTCAGAGGCCAGTCGGGCAGCATGTTCACCGCTGTCGAGCCCCCGTCCGCCGGCCTCGACGCCCACCAGGTCCACGCCTTCATCTTCGAAAAATTCGCTGAAAATTCCCATGGCGTTGGAACCGCCGCCCACGCAGGCATAAATTCGGGCCGGCAAGGCGCCTTCGACGGCCAGGATCTGTTGCCGGGCTTCCTGGCCAATGATGGACTGAAACCAGGCCACCATCTTGGGAAACGGGTGCGGCCCGCAAGCCGTCCCCAGGACGTAATGGGTGGTATCCATGTTGCTGACCCAGTCCCGGAAAGCTTCGTTGATGGCATCCTTCAATATGCGGGTGCCCTCCTCGACCGGCACGACCGTAGCACCGAGCTGCTCCATCCAGAACACGTTGGGCCTTTGGCGTTCAACATCGACCGCCCCCATGTAAATCGTGCAATCAAAACCAAAGCGGGCCGCCATGGTTGCCGTGGCGACACCGTGCTGCCCTGCCCCAGTTTCCGCAATTACCCGGGTCTTGCCCATCCGGCGGGTCAGCAAGCCCTGGCCAATGACGTTGTTGGCCTTGTGCGCCCCGGTATGGTTCAAGTCTTCACGCTTGATGTAAATCTTGCCGCCCCCGAAATGCCGGGTCAGGTTGTCGCAATAGGTCAACGGTGTTGGCCGGCAGGAATAGGTGGACATAATTTCTTTAAATTCACGCCAAAAGGCCGCGTCCCGTTTGGCCTCGTAAAATACCCTTTCCAGTTCATCGAACGTAGCCACCAGAATTTCCGGCAGAAACGCCCCGCCGAACCGGTCGTAGTACCCTCTTTTAAGCATGGGAAAATCCTCCAAGTGTCTGTGAAAACACGAACTGGTCGGTCCGGCACAACAGTTCGGAATAGATCGCGCTGCGGGCCTGGGAAAAATGAATAAAGCGCTGGACCTCTAGAACCGGGTCACCGGCTGAAAGCGCCAGTGCGGCGGTTTTGGCTCGGTCCGGATAAGCGATCCGAAAGTTCTGTCTACCCCCCTCGGGCTGCATGTAATAATGCTCGTCCACCACTTGCGACAGGGACATGCTGTCTCGTAACACCCGATCAATGCCCCGGAAAAGATCCGGATGGAGCCAGAGATCTTCGAGCACGACCGGTTGCGCCTCAACCGCTTGCAACCGTGAAAAAAAATAAGCAGCCTGTCCCTTGAAAGGGTTCTCCGGTCCCCCCCGGCTTTTTTCTGCAGGGCTACTTTTTTCAGCATTTTAGTGCTCACCCGGATGCCCTTGGCCTGAAAAGAGGCGCTGGTCCCGGCCAGGGAGAAAAGATCCACCTCCTCGGTACGACCCAGTACAAAGGTCCCGGATCCCCTTTTGCGGACCAGCGCGCGCTTGCGGACCAGAACATCCGTGGCCTGGCGCGCAGTCGGCCGCCCGATGCCGTATTCAGCCGCCAGTTGATGCTCCGAAGGAATCCGGCTGCCAACCGTATATTCGCCGCGGCTAATTTTAGCGGTCAATATTTCGGCCAACTGATGATACAGCGGAACCGGTGACTGATGGTTGAGCATGGGCCCCCCTCCCGTGACCCTGTTTAAAATCCCTCGGCAAACGGCCGGAAATGGATACGCTAACAGGGTACCCTATGACGCAGGACCTACCCCATATTGGTAAAGTTGTCAAGACAATTTTGGGGTACCCAAGATCACTGCCCAGCGGTGGGGACAACGAGACGGCGTTTGGTTGGTAAAGATGCCTAAAATGTGGTACCACACCGTAAATTATCATCGATCTGCGGGGCTTACAGGGGTTTAAATTCAGGTGTGTTTATGGTATAAAAGACCCTTCAATCCCGAGTCCGTTACCCGAGTTGAAGCGGCCTGCTCTCGCTGGGAATCACTCACTTCGTATCCTCCGGGCGCTTCACCATTGGGACGGCCGAACTGTATTGCGCACAGTACCGCTCAACTCAATCTGGCCCTATTTTTCTGCGAGGTAACGCATGCTGTCCGAGAGTGAACAGCACTACTTTCTCAAAGCCGTGAAAGCTTTCGGCCTGCGGATGATTGTTATCTCACCGGATTTTAAAATCCTGGCTTCGAACAGCAGTCCCGCGGGCATGCAGATAGGCGACACCATCGGCAAACTGTGTCACGAGGTGTTCTACGAACGGCCGTCACCCTGCCTGAACTGCGCCGTGGTAGAGGCCGCGGCTACCCACCAACCGGCCCTGTGTACCAATGATGACGAATCCGAGGATTTGGGTAAAATTACCTGCTTCTATGCCTACCCAATCTTCGCGAACGGTGAAGTCGAGGCCTTTGCCAGCATGGAGTTCAACCTTCCCATCCATGGGGGGATCGAAGATCGCTTGCAGCGCACCAACATCATGCTCCGCAACCTGATCGAGAGTTCGGTGGACGCCGTTATCGCCGCGGACAGAAAAGGCAATATCCTGGTATTCAATGATGCAGCCACCAAAATTACCGGTTACAGCCGCAATGAGGTTTTAGAAACAGGAGATATCCGCGATATTTATAGCGAAAACCAGGCCTACAAGGTCATGCAGGATTTGCGCAATGACGAACACGGCGGCCCCGGTAAATTGAAATCCTACCGGGTGGACGTCATGAGCAAGGATGGTCAAAAGATCCCCATCAGTCTGAACGCCTCCATCGTATACGAAGAGGAGCGCGAGGTGGCCACCATCGGTTTTTTTCATGATCTACGCGAGGAGCTCAAGATGGAGGCCGAGTTGAAAAACACCCAGCTGGAGCTGCTGCAGTCGGAAAAAATGGCCTCGCTGGGCAAGTTGTCGGCCGGTGTGGCCCACCAGCTGAACAACCCCCTGGGCGGCATCACGCTGTACACCAACCTGGTCCTGGAAGATTACGAACTGGAGGAAGATGCCCGCGAGGATCTGCACCGGGTGATCAGAGATGCCGAGCGCTGCCGCGACACGGTGAAGGAACTGCTGGAGTTTACCCGTCAGACACGGCATTTCATGAAGCCCAATGATCTCAACCAGGCCATCACGCGGACGCTTTTCCTGCTGGAACGCCAACCCCTGTTTCACAACATCGCCATTGAAAAAGACTTTTCCGAGGACCTCCCTCTGGTCACCTGTGACCTGCAGCAGATGAACCATGTGATCATGAATCTCATCTTGAACGCGGCCCAGGCCATGGACGGGCGGGGCGCCCTGAGCATAAAAACGGCACTCAAAGAAGCGGGTGAACGCATCCTTTTTGAAATTTCAGACACCGGCCCGGGGATCCCCCCGGACATACTGCCCCGCATCTTTGAACCTTATTTTACCACCAAGAAAGAAGGGCAGGGCACCGGCCTGGGCCTGAGTCTGGTCTATCGCATCATCGAAAACCATAATGGCCAGATACAAGCCAAGAGCACAGTCGGAGAGGGAACAACCTTTACAATCGAAATGCCGGCTACCACTAAACTTTCTGGAGATGGAAACGATGACTGATGCACTCGACAGCATAACGATTCTGGTAGTTGATGACGAGCGGGATATCCGCGAAGGATCTGCACGAATCCTGTCCAAGATGGGCTGTGAGGTCCGGACTGCGGACCGGGGAGAGACCGGTCTCGAACTTCTGGAGGAGAAGCCCGCCGCCCTGGTCCTACTGGATATGAAGATGCCAGGCATGGACGGCATGGAAGTGCTGAAACTGGTCCGCCAAAATTATCCGGACACCCTGGTGGTGGTAATCACCGGATTCGCCACGGTCGAAACCGCCATTGAAGCCATGAAGGCCGGCGCCTATGATTTCATTCCCAAACCGTTTGAACCGGACCAGTTGCGCATCGTGGTCAACCGGGCCTGGGAAAAGATCCGCCTGAGTGCGGAAACCGAACGCCTTTCTGCCGAACGGTTGCGGACCCTGGTCGATCTCGATACCGAGAAAAGCCGGATCCACACCATTCTGGCCTCCCTGCCGAGCGGTACCGCCGTAACCGACACCAACGGGCAGGTCGTGTTGATGAATCCCGCGTTCAAACGGCAACTGGGTATCGACGCGGATGCCGCCCTGGGTAAACCAATCGGGGAGTATATATCCGACGCGGGCCTGAACGATCTGGCCATGGACATATCGCGTGGCCGGCACATCGATTATGACGATATCCCGGCCTACGAGTTTTCATTGGAAAAAAATCAGCACTTCATGGCCGCCGGGCGACCGGTGCTGGGAGAGAACAATGCCTGCCTGGGAGCCGTTATCAGTATTACCGATATCTCCACTATGAAGTCGCTGGACCAGTTGAAGTCGGAATTCGTCGCCAAGGTCTCGCATGAACTGCGCTCGCCCCTATCGACAATCCATGAGCAGCTGGCGGTGGTCATCAACGGCATTGTTGAAGTCGCCCCGGAAAGCGACCAGCAGATTCTTTCGCGCGCCAAGGAAAAAACATTCGGCCTGATTTCGCTAATCAGCGACCTGCTGGATCTTTCCCGCATCGAGGAAGGGGCCATTTGCCGCGACATCCGCAGCATCCCCGTGGTCGACTTGCTGACGAACATCGTGGATTTTCTCAAAGCCAAGTCGGACGCCAAGAATCAGACCCTGGCCCTGGAGGTGATCGCGGATGAAATCCCCGAGATCACTGCGGACGCCATCGCCTTAGAGAGTGTTTTCGGAAACCTGATCACCAATGCGATCAACTACACCCCCGACGGCGGCGCCATAACCGTCAAGGTTGATATGGCCGGGATCAACATCAGGGTACAGGTTGTTGATACGGGGTTCGGCATTGAGGCCAAGTATCTCGAAAACATCTTCGACCGTTTCTACCGGGTCAAGAACGAAAAGACCCGGTACATTACCGGTACCGGCCTCGGGCTGCCCATTGTACGCGAATTGGTCACTTCGATGGGCGGCATGGTCGATGTGGAGAGCACCCCCGGCCACGGATCGGCCTTTACGGTGCTACTGCCTACGACCGGCCAGTAAAGTCTACACCGCTATCGGCAGCACTCCCTTAATTAATAGAGGAGTAGAAGACACCCCTTGACCTGAAAGACTGCAAAACGTAGTAAAAAAGGCGGGGACTACATCAGATAGTCCCCGCTTTTTTGTTTATCAATATCACTGAGAACTATTGATAATAGTTCGCAGTTGAACCTGTTTTCTCTCAAGGCAGGAATGTGTTTAGTATTATTTGTATCTTTCTGTGGTATTCGATTGCTCGAGCCGAAGACTGTAGATGTGATTGAAACTTTAAGGCTTATCCGTTCCGTTTCCATTGATAGCGTTGATGAACTCTTCCGGCGGCAATTGCAGCCCCGTCCACAGCGCAAACGTGCGGCGGGCCTGATAGGCCAACGGCACGAGGCCGTCCATATAGCGGATATCCTTGTCCCGGGCCATATCCTGCCAGAAATTCTGGGGCCGGTTGTAATTGAGATCTACCATCAACTCGCAGCCCTTGATGTTCAAGTCAGCCACCAGCGCAGCCATTTCCGGAGATTCATCCGGGGAGGAAACAGACGTTGCATTGACCAGGATGTCGGCGTTGATATCCTTTCCCAGCGATTCGAGGGTTGCGCCCTCGCCGCCAAAGCGTTTGACGAGCTGCTGGACCTTCTCGTCACTTCTGCCCGCAACGACAATGGTATCGGTCCGCAGCCAGTTCAAGATAAACGCCACGGCCCGGGCCGCCCCGCCGGTGCCGAAAATCAGGGCGGATTTGCCTTCCGGATTGAAATCGACGCTGTCCAGCGCATCCATGAAACCGATTGCGTTGGTATTGTAGCCTTTGAGTTCCTCGCCGGTGATGACGATGGTATTGATGGCGCCGATGACGTTGGCACCTTCGGACAGGATGTCCAGATACGGTATCACGGCCTGCTTGTAGGGAATGGTCACGTTGGCCCCGGCGATACCCAAAGTCTTTAGACTTTCCAGGGCCTTGCCAACCTCCTCGGGCTGCACTTTAAACGGCACGTACATCCCCCGAATCCCCTGGCGCTGCATCACCGTGGTGAACATCGCCGGAGATTTTGATCGATAGGCCCGCTCGTCACTCAGGATACAATATACCTTCATGGTCATTTCCTGAAGATCGCACGTTTGTCAAAATATCAAATCGATAGCTTTAATTCCCACATTATCAGTTATTGTCATTCTGAGAAGTGCAATGCGACGAAGACTCCCCTCAACGTAAGGTAATATTTACTCGCCCGGACTCTCCCGGCCGTCGTAGCCTTTGCTACTTTGGCGGACTCGGCTCGCTGCGCTCAGAGTAACAGGTAAAAAAAGATCTGTACAGACCGGGTTCTTTAATCGTGTATGGAAAGGGAATCGGTCTTACATGGCCGATTCCGGATGAAACACATCCACTTCCTTGAGGTCTTCCCCCAGGTATTCCCGCTCGTTGGGTCCCAGAATGCCCATGGAGAGGCAGATCAGGGTCCACAGGTGCAAAGTCTCCCACTTGTGATCATTGATCTCGCTCAGGTCGTGAACCTGGGCGTGGCAGTTATGGCAGGGCGTGATGCAGTACGAAGCCCCCGTAGTAAGGATCTGCTCGGCCTTCAACCGGCCGTAGTAGCGCCGCTGATCCGGAAAGCCCGACTGCAGGAATCCGCCGCCGCCGCCGCAGCAGAAGTTGTTCGACCGGTTGGGGTGCATGTCGATGAAGTTCTCTTCGCCCACCACTGCTCTGACCACGTATCGCAGGTCTTCGGCCACGGGATCGCCGAAGGTCTTGCGCACCAGCTGGCAGGGGTCCTGGACCGTGAAATTGATCTGGCGCTCCTTGTTCCAGTCGGAATTCACCTTGAGCTTGCCCTCCCTGAGCCACTGGGCATACAGCTGGATAATGCTCTTGATTTCAAAATTGTGTTCGATCTTGAATTTTTCCAGTCCGATCCGGACTGCGAATAGTTCGTGCCCTCACTCGGTGTTGAGCCAGACCTTGCACCCCAGATCATCCACCGCCTTGGCCTTGACCCGCACAATTTTTTCCCAGTTCTCGTTGTCCGCCATGAACAGGCAGTAGTTCTCGGCCGCCCAGCCCTTGGTCCCGTAGGTCCAGTCAGCGCCCACCGAGTGCAGGATCTTCCACAGCGGCACCATCTCGTCCGGCTCGGTCACCGGTTCGCGCGAGTTCTGGTTGAGGAAAAACTCGGCACCTTTTTTATTGATCGGCGCCTGCATCTCCACAAACTCCGGCTGGGATTCCTGGTACTCTTCCAGCACGTCCTCGACCACGAACTTGAAGTCCTCTTCCGTGGCGCCCATGGCGCTGCAGGTGTCGTTTCTAAGGGCCATGTCGCAGGACCCCACGATGCCCTTGGGCCGCTCTTCGCGCGGAACCTGGGCCCGGGCGTTGAATACCAGCTGGGGGATATTGATCTTCATAGGGCATACATACATGCAGCGCGTGCACATGCTGCACCACCAGATCCAGTCATTGTTCAAAATCTCCTCGTCCATGCCCAGGGACGCCATGCGCAAAAACTTGCGCGGATCCATTCCCTCCAGACCGGTGGCCGGGCACCCGGATGAGCATGCCCCACAGGTCAGGCACAGGTTGAGATTGCCGCCGTCCGGCAGCAAACTCATGACATGGTCCTTGAAGGTGCTTTTACGCCCTGCTTTGATTTGGAGAACCTCAGATGACATCATTCACTCCTTTTGCGTTTTAAAAACACGGCCAGCGCGTTCCAACGGCCCTTGCTGCAGCTGGAACGCCGATTGTGCCACTGGTTTTCAATACCCCGTAACCAATGGGTTGAAGACCGGCTACAGCAAGCCCCGGATACTTTCACATATCTCTTCGGCCGAGGCGGGTTTGGCAATATAGTCGTCCGCCTCAGTGCTCATACCATCCGCATGGGAATAGCGAGTGGATGTCACATGGGAGGCAACCGCGGTCAGCAGGACCACCGGAATACCGGCCGTGGCCTCGTCCGCTTTCAATTCCTTGCACACTTCGTAACCGTCTTTTTCCGGCATCATGACATCCAGCACAATGGCATCCGGCGGATTGGAACGAACCTTTTCGAGGCCTTCAACACCATTGTAGGCCAGGTCCACGTCATAGCCTTCTTTTTCCAGCTGTCCCTGGACGATGGAACAGAAATCGGGTTCGTCATCTACCACCAGGATTCTTTTTTTCTCGCTCATGATAACCTCCTTTGTCTCCATGGCCGCTCATTGTCGTCTTCAGAATGAAAACAGGCCAACGATCCGAGCCAGTAAATCTCATAAATCAATCAGTCGGCATCAGGGCGGGGATAGAGCCCCGTCCTTTCCACAATCTCCGGGACCTTCTCTTCCCACTCGATGGCCATGACGTGAAATCCCCGCACGCCTTCGCACTCCTTCAACCTTTCCATGGCTTCCACACAGATATCGATGCCTTCCTGGGCCTGCTTCTCTTTGGGCTTATCCGCAAGACGCTTGATCACCTCGTCGGGCACATCCATGCCAGGAACGCGATTTTTCATATACCGGGCCATGCCGACGTTTTTCATGGGCGTCATGCCGGCCAGGATGGCGACCTTCTCATGCAGGCCGCGATCGACCACCTGCTTCATCCATTCCTCGAACCGGTCCAGATTATAGATGCACTGGGTTTGGATAAACTCCGCACCGGCGGCTACTTTCTTGGCCAGCCGGGGAACCCGTATTTCGAAAGGGTCGGCAAAGGGGTTGGCGGCCGCGCCGGCAAACATCTGCGGCGGCCGCTTAATATCATCACCCCCGAGAAACTTGCCCTCGTCGCGCATGTGACGCACTGTCTGCAGCAGCTGCATGGAATCCAGGTCATGGACGTTCTGGCCCTGGGCGCAGTCGCCAAAACTCTGATGGTCGCCGGAAAGGCAGAGAATATTGTTAATGTCGAACGAGGCCGCACCCAGGATATCGCTCTGCAGGGCAATGCGGTTGCGGTCGCGGGTCACCATCTGCAGCACCGGCTCCAGCCCCAACAACTTCAACCGGATACACGCCGCCAGGCTGCACATCCGGGTAACGGAAGTCTGGTTGTCGGTGATGTTGACCGCATCCACGTGATCCTTAATCAGTTCGGCCTTTTCAGTGATCTCTTCAGGGTCGCTGCCCCGCGGCGGGCCGCATTCGGAAGTTACGGCCAGGTGACCGGCGGCCAGGATCTTCTCCAGTTTGCTTGGTGTATTCGTTTTCATTGCTGAACATCCTCCCTGATAACTTTACGGGGCCCTCCGGCCCGGTCAGTGGACCAGTCCTTAATCGGGGGAAGCGTTTCGTAGGTATCCATTTTGTCCAATGCCTTGAGGCGCTCGATGATCAGCTGCCAGGCACAAATGACATCACCGTGGATCTCGCATTTACCGTCGCTGGATCCGCCGCACGGTCCGTTCATGACCCGCTTGGCACAGCGCGAAACCGGACAGATGCCGCCGGTGGTAGCCAGGACGCACGCGCCGCAGGCCTGGCAGCGCTCGGTCCACAACCCTCTTTCCTCGGTAGCCCCCAGAAACGTGGTGTTTACGCCGGGCAAGAGCGGGGTGGTGAAGTACTTTTCGGCAGCAAACTGTACGCCCACCCCGCAGGCCAGCGACACGATGGCATCGTATTGGTCCACCTCGTCCAAGATTTCATCCAGGTACTCGTGGTCACACTGCCGCTCGAGTGTGTTTTCATCGATCTTGACGTCCTGCCCCTGGTTGAGAAAATACATCCGCAGGGCCGAAGCCAGAATGCCGACTTCCTTTTTGCCGCCGGCTTCACACACCGTCACGCATTCGTTACATCCCAAGATGAGGATCTTTGAAAAATCCTTGATGGAATCAATTATCTCCTCGATGGGTTTTTTATCCGCGACAATCATAACGCCTCCTTATAGTCCGGTATGGTCCGGCGGCTCAGGCCGCTTTTTTCCCGGCCAGTTTAATCGGGTTGGGTCCTAGTTCCCGGATACGGGCCTCCATTTCCACAGCTACCTCGACAAAGCGGGGCGCCTCGCTGGACGACAGGTTGTACATCTGGACCCGCTCGCCGCCGATCCCGATGGTTTCCAGGAGTTCCTGAGCCTGTTCTATCCGTTTGCGCGCCCGGAAGTTGCCGCTGTTGAAGTGGCAATCCCCCTCCAGGCAGCCCACGGCATAAACGCCGTCGGCTCCTTTTTCGAACGCCCGCAGGACATGCAGGATGTCCACTTTCCCGGTACAGGGCACCCGGATAATCTTAATGTTCGATGGGTATGAAAGTCGCATGGAACCTGCCAGGTCCGCGGCAGTATACCCTCAGAAATTGCAGCAAAACGAAATGATGATCGGTTCAAACTCGCTGGTCATTGCGAACCTCCGTCTTCTCAATGGGTAAAGACATATATGCCAACATTTATAGAACGCCTTCCAACAACGATTCGACTTTACAGAGCAACTGGTCATCCTCGTACCAGGCCAGTTCAATGGTCTTGGCCGGGCACTCGGCTGTGCAGACCCCGCAGCCCTGACACAGGGCCGGATCGATTTCACTGACCCCGTCCGCGTTGATCTTGGGCACCTGGTAGGGGCACGAGCGGACGCAGATCAGGCAGGAAGCGCAGTTGTCGGGGTAGACCTCGGCGGTGACTCCCGACAGGGTCAGGTGCGGCTGCGCCAGGAAGGTGGTCGCCCGCGAAGCGGCCGCATAGGCCTGGGCGATGGATTCCGGCAGCAGCTTGGGGCTGTGGGCGGTGCCGCACACAAAGACCCCCTCGGTCGCCATGTCGACCGGCCGCAGCTTGACATGGGCTTCCATGAAGTGACCTTCGGGGGTGAGGGCCAGCTTGACGATCGACGCCAACTCTTCGGTGTCTTCGGCCACCATGCCGGCACTGAGGGTCACCAGGTCGGGACTGGCCTGGAGATAACGCCCCAGGACGTGGTCCTTGAAGGTAACCGTTACACCGTCGCCGTTGGTCTCCACCTTGGGCGGGTCGTCGGCTTCAAAGCGGAAGAACATCACCCCCAGCTCACGGGCTTTGGTGTAGTAATCCTCAAGCAGACCGTAGGTGCGGATGTCGCGATAAAGCACAAACACATTCGCATCGGGGTTCTCTTCCTTTAGGTGCAGGGCATTCTTGACGGCCGCCTGACAGCAGATCCGCGAGCAGTTGGGGTTGTCCTCGTTGCGCGAGCCGACACACTGGATCATCACCACCTGATCAAGGTCACCTGCGCCTTTCTCTTTAATCCGCTGGGACAGCTCCACCTGGGTGACGACTTTGTCACTCTGGCCGTATTGGTATTCCGTCGGCTGATATTCGGTTGCGCCGGTTGCCAGGATGACGACCCCGTGATCGATCTTGCGCTCGTACATGCCGGGTCCGACCAGAACCTCCGTGGTGAAATTGCCCTTGAAGCCGGAGAAGCCGACGATCAATGTATTAGTAAGGACCTGGATCTTATCGTGGCCCTGGACCTTGTCGGCCAATGTGCCCACATAAGCCCCGATATTTTCGCCCTCGATGGTTTCCGTCAGCCGGTTGGCCATGCCGCCCAGCTCCGCCTCCTTCTCCACGAGGACCGTTTCGTAGCCTTGATCGGCCAGTCCCAGGGCGGCATTCATGCCGGATACCCCGCCCCCGATTACCAGCGCCCGCTGGTTGACCGGGATGACCTTCTCATGCAGGGGCACCAGGGTGGTGGCCCGGGAGACGGCCATTTTAATCAGGTCCTTGGCTTTTTCCGTTGCTTTTTCCGGATCGTTCGCGTGGATCCAAGAGTTTTGGTTGCGGATATTGGCCATCTCGAAGAGATATTTGTTCAGGCCGGTCGCCCTGAGGGTGTCCATGAAGATGCCCTCGTGGGTCTTGGGCGAACAGGCCCCCACCACCACGCGATTCAGTTTATGCTCCTTGATAATCTCTTTCATCTGCTCCTGGGAATCCTGTGAGCAGGTGAAGAGATTTTCGGTAACGAACGCCACACCCGGAAGGGATTTGGCATATTCCACGCAGGCCGGTACATCCACGACCCCGGCGATATTGATGCCGCAGTCGCAGACAAATACACCTACCCGAGGCTCCTGCTCGGTCACATCGATTTCATCGGGAAGCTCCACGCTCCGGGTCTGGGAGCCGCGGGCCAAGGCCAGACTGCCGCCGGCCAGACAGGCCGCGGCGCTGGCCTCGGTAACCGCGCTGGGGATGTCCTTGGGTCCCTGCAGGACGCCGCTGACATAAACGCCCGGACGCGATGTCTCCACCGGCGAGAACGGTTTGGTCACCGCAAAATTATATTTATCCAGCTCCACATCCAGGCGTTTGGCCAGATCGGCGACAGAGTCGGTCACCTGCAACCCAACGGAAAGCACCACCATGTCGAATATCTCTTCCTGGAGACCGTCGCCGTTGTTGCCGGCGTAACGAATGCGCAGGCTGCGCTCGGGGCCGACTTCGTCGATGGTGTGGACCCGGGCCTTTACAAAACGCACGCCTTCCTGGTCCTTGGCCCGGTTGTAGTATTTCTCGTACTCCTTGCCGAAGGTACGGATATCCATATTGAAAATCGCGCAGTCCAGATCACCGCCGGCGTGCTCCTTGGCAATCATGGCATCCTTGATGGCATACATGCAGCAAACCGAAGAGCAGTAGCCGTTACCACAGCGGTTGGTATCTCGGGAACCGATGCACTGGAGCCAGGCAATCTTCTTAGGTTCGGTTTCATCCGATGGCTTCGTAAGGTGCCCCATGGTGGGACCGGACGCGCTCAACAGCCGTTCGAACTCGAGGCTGGTGAGTACATTGGGGTTGGTATTGTAATGGTAAAACTGATCCATGCCCGAGGGATCATAGGGGCGGCTGCCCGGGGAGAGCACCACGGACCCGACCTCTATCTCCCTTTCGACGGGAACCTGCTCGTGGCAGACGGCATCGGCCAGACAGACCTCGACACACTGGTAGCACTCGCTGCAGACCCCGCACTCCAGGCAACGGTCCGCTTCGGTCTTGGAAAGCGCCTCATCGTATCCCAGCTGGACCTCATTGAAGTTGTCCATGCGGACAGCCGGTTCCAGGGCCGGCATTTTCTGGCGCGGTGTTGGTGACGCGTTGTCAAGAGGCACATCCATCACGCCCTGCCACTGTTTTTCGCGGTCGGCCGCCATGTCTTCGCCCTGGATAAAGCGGTGGATCGAAATGGCGGCTTCCCGGCCATGGGCCACCGCCTCCACCACCGTGGCCGGACCGGTGACGGCATCACCGCCGGCAAAAATGTCGGGGTCGCTGGTCTGAAAGGTGATCGAGTCTACATTCATGGTACCCCAGTCACTCAAAGTGCAGGCGCATTCGTCGGTGAGGCAGGCCCAGTCCGACTCCTGGCCGATGGCGGGGATAACCGTATCCACCTCGATGATGAATTCAGAATCTTCGACGGGTACCGGCCGGCGCCGTCCGCTGGCATCCGGCTCTCCCAGTTCCATGCGGATGCACTCGATGGCTTTCACCTTACCGTTTTCATCGCCGATGATATTGATGGGCGTCGTCAGGGTGTGGATGTCGATGCCCTCTTCCCGGCACTCCTCGATCTCCATCGGGTCGGCCGGCATCTCGTCTTCACTGCGCCGGTAGATCACAAAGGGCTTGGAAGCGCCGATGCGCAGGGAAGTGCGCACGGAGTCCATGGCCACGTTGCCGCCGCCAATGACAGCCACCCGGTCACCGATGGACACCTCGTTGCCCAGGTTGAACTCCCTTAAAAAATCAACCCCGGGCAGGACGCCTTCCAGCTCTTCACCCGGTACGCCCAGCACCTTGCACTCATGGGAGCCGATGCCCATGAAAAAGGCATTGTAGCCCTCACTTCTGAGCTGCTCGATGGTGATGTCCTTGCCGATCTCCACCCCGGTTTTGCATTCCACGCCCAGGTCCTTGATCACCTGGATCTCAGCTTCGATGACATTGCGCGGCAGGCGATAGGAGGGGATGCCGACGGTCAACATCCCGCCCAGGACGGGCAGTTTTTCGAAGACCGTCACCTCGTAACCCTCCTGGGCCAGGAAATAAGCACAGGTCAGGCCGGCGGGGCCGGAGCCGATGATAGCAACCTTTTTACCATTGGGCTCGGCCTTTTCCGGCACATAAATTTCGCCCGACTTCATCTCGTAGTCCGCCAGAAAGCGGTGCAGGTGCATGATGGAGAGTGTATCGTCCACGTCGTTGCGGGTACAGACCCCCTCACAGGGATGGTGGCAGACCCGGCCGCAGACGCCGGGAAAGGGGTGGTCCTGCTTGAACAGCTCCAGGGCCTCCCGGTACTTGCCGTCGTTGATCAGGGCAATGTAGCCCTGTACGCTGACGTGCGCGGGACAGGTGGCGCGACACGGGGCCGTGCCTTTTTTGGCAATGGCGTATGCGCCCGGGATGGCCTGGGCGTATTGCTTGAATGCTGCTTTGCGATCCGCCAGGCCTTCGTTGTATTTATCCGGAACATTGATCGGACAGACCTTGGCGCACTCGCCGCAGCTGGTGCATTTATCCAGGTCTATGAAACGCGGCTCCTGCTTGACGCGGGCGGAAAAGCTGCCGGTTTCCCCTTCAAGCCCCAATAATTCCGTGCCAGTTAAAAGCTCGATGTTCAGATGCCGGCCGACCTCGACCAGTTTAGGCGAGATAATTCACATGGCACAGTCGTTGGTCGGGAAGGTCTTGTCCAGCTGCGACATGAGTCCGCCGATGGCGGATGACTTCTCGACCAGGTACACATAGTAGCCGGAATTGGCCAGATCCAGGGCCGATTGCATACCGGCGATACCGCCGCCGACGACCATCACGGATCCAAAGGGGGTACTGCTGTTCACTGTGTTTTTTTCTTCCATTTTATCCGTCCTTATACCCTTTCCAGAATCTCTGGCAGTTTATGCTCCCACCCGATGGTGGCGATCATCACACCGCTGAACCCTTCTTCCTTGAGCGCCCGCACGGTTTCCGCCGCGATCAAAGTGCACTCCTTGACCTTGTCCGGGGCTTTTTGCAGGCGTTTGATCAATTCGTCGGGCATGGTGATATGCCCCAAATTCTTGGCCATGTAGCGGGCCATCCCCAATGATTTGAGCAGAACCACGGTGGGGACGATGGCCACTTGCAACGCCTGGGCTTTTTTGAGGAATGGGGCCAGAGAGGCGGCCTCGAAAACCGGCGGGGTGATGAAAAAGCGGGCCCCTGCATCGGCCTTTTTCTTCATCTCTTCCAACTCCAGTTCCAAGGACTTGCCCTTGGCCCCGGCATCACTGGTCGACCCGACCAGGAACTCCGGCGCTCCGGCCAATTCGATCCCTGCCATGTCCTTGCCCTGGCCCAGGGTATTGATAACCCCCAGCAGGTCCATCAGGTCGATGTCATAAACCGAGCGGGCCTGGTGCTGGTCGCCATAGCTAGGATCTTCACCGGTAACGGCCATGACATTGGCGATCCCACAGCCATGGGCGGCCAGCAGGTCAGCCTGCAGCGCAATCCGGTTGCGGTCGCGGCAATTGACCTGCATGACGGTTTCGAGTCCCTTGGATTGCAGGATCATCGCGCCGCCCAGGGCGCTCATGCGCATGACGGCGTTGCTCATTTCCGGTACCACCAACGCGTCCACCCGGCCTTTCAGCCGAATGGCATTCTCAGTCATCTTGGAGACGTCCACCCCTTTGGGCGGTTCCATCTCCGCCAGGATGGCAAACCCTCCTTCATCTATTTTGGCTTTTAGCGTCATTGTGGGTCCCCTTGGTTATGTTGGATAAGAACAAGCGTGTAACGGGTGGACCTATGGAATCACCTCCCTTGTCCGCAAACTGTATGCCAGGCCGCATGAGCTTAGGGATTTCAACAATAAAGGTATTATTTTCAGTATTTTAAAAAATATTCGAACTTGATCGGTATAGATTTGTAAACGGCCAAAACTGAAATGACTGTGCCAAAATGGCCTATTTGATTAGTTTCCTCTTGTAATATCATTAAGATAGTGTATGGTGTCCCAAAATGGCATGGTCCAATTTGGCAGGATAGGGACTCGTTTCTTAGGTACCCTGTCCTGTTCAGTCCGGGATTGATTTGACCTCAACGCGCTTAAAGAATCCTGGCCCGTGGGACAGGGCTTTGGTTTGCCCCTCAAAGGGGCTTTGTTAAAACCAAAAAGCAAAATCTGGCATCGCGTGACCCACCGTTAAAAGAATCAATTAGCGGGAAATGCCGTCCTGCGGCCAGAGACGCGGAGTCGCAGAGAAAGGCAAAACCAGAATTTCGTCGCATTAGCGTGCGAAAAACCGGTACATGCTCACAGCAACAGCGAACTTTTGGTTTTAACCGGCGAAGCCGGGAAAGTATGTGGGTTTCCCCAGCCAAGCTGGACTGTTCATTTGAGCTTCGGTTTAAGGAAGACGTCTGCGTCTTTGCGTCTCTGCGCGAGAATATTGCTTTTATGGTATAGCCAGTTATCTCTAACTCCCGCAATGTGGGACAAGTTTGGCCCTGAGGACCAATTTATTAGGGCTGCATAAAGGTGACCTATGAACAGCAGCATCTTAATCGTAGACGACGATGACGATTTCATGGCCATCCTCAAGATAAAGCTGTTGAAGATCGGGTATCCGAACGTGCGCTTGCAGTCTAACCCGCTCAAAGCTGCGGCGGCCTTCACCAAGGGTGCCTGTGTGGATATCGCCCTGATCGACATGACGATGCCGGAAATGGAAGGGATCGAACTGCTCGAGCACATCAAAAACACCTGTCCGACCACTGAATGCATCATGGTCACGGCTGTAAACGAAGCCAGCGTGGCAGTGGAGTGCCTGCGCAAAGGGGCCTATGATTACCTGGTCAAACCCGTTTCCGGTGACACGCTCGCGCTGGCCCTGAACCGGGCCCTGGAGCGTAAGCGGCTGCTGGACATCCTGGACATCGAAAAAAAAGGTTCCCTGCCCCGGCTGATCTATGCCGATACGTTCAAGCCTATCGTAACCCAGTCTCCCAAGATGATGCGTATACTCAAGGAGGCTGAGCTCCACGCCCAGAGCGACGTTCCCATTTTACTCACCGGTGAAAGCGGTACCGGCAAGGAGCTGTTGGCCCAGGCCATCCACTGCGCCAGTCCCCGTTCCAAGTTCAGGTTCACGCCGGTCAATATGGCTTCGGTCTCCCCCAACCTGTTTGAATCGGAATTCTTCGGCCATACCAAGGGGGCTTTCACCGGCGCCGACAAAGGGCGCACCGGCTACCTGGAGCACACCGAGGGCGGCACCGTGTTCCTGGATGAAATCGGCACCATGCCCATTGACCTCCAGGGCAAACTGCTGCGCGTCCTCCAGGACGGTGAGTTCATCAAACTGGGCGCCAACCGCAACCAGAAAGCCGACGTACGCTTTGTGGCCGCCACCAATGAGAATTTGGAACAGCTCATGTCCAGCCGGGAGTTTCGCAAGGATCTATTCTACCGGATCCGGGGCGGATGGCTGCACCTGCCGCCCCTGAGGGAGAGAAGAGAGGACATTCCCTTGTTGATCGATAAGTTTTTAAAAAATACGACCGGCAACGGCGGCACTGTCCAAGTGGACCAGGATGCCATGTGCTGTCTCATGGAATATGACTATCCCGGCAATGTGCGCGAGCTCAAATCCATCGTCCAGTCCGCGGCCAACCTGGCCCAGGGAAAACCCATCACCAGTCGCAACCTGCCGGATGCCATCAAAACCAGGACCGCCGCCACCTGCGTCGATGAAAGCCTGCAGGCGGAGATCGTGCCGCTGGCCGAGGTTGAACAGGAACACATCCTGAGTATCTATGCCCACACCAACCGGAACAAATCGAAAACCGCCCGTCTGCTGGGGATCGGTTTGAACACGTTGCGGCGTAAGCTCAAAGCATATGGCGAAAGTTGATGGATTGATCTGCAAGGAGGATTTGTTTTGCCGATTGGAATAGAGGACACGGATGGCGGCCTGGGCAACCATATCGTGGGCAGCGGCCATATCACCGGAGAAGAATACCTAGCCGCCATGCGGGCGCATCTAACTCAAGATGCAGCCAGTTTCAGCCGTTATCGATACTCACTGATCGATTTCAAGGAAGTGGCGGAAATTCAGATTTCCAATGCTGAGATTGAAGAAGTTGTGCATCTGTGCCGGGAAGCCGCCAAGGTCAACCCAAATCCGCTTCTCGCCATTATAGCTGAGAGTGATGTGCTTTTCGGACTGGCACGCATGTACGAAGCCCTGCTCTCCGGGACAGACTGGGAAGTCATGGTCTTTCGAACCACCCAGGGAGCGGAGAATTGGATCCATGCCAGGGCGAAAGAAAAATTTGGCCTGGATGGCCTTACCATGGTGTGAAGAATCCCGGCCTGTAGGACCAGGCTTTGGTTTGCCCCTCAAAGGGGCTTTGCTAAAACCAAAAAGCAAAACCTGGCATAGCGTGACCCACCGTTAAAAGAATCAAATAGCGGGAAATGCCGTCCTGCGGCCAGAGACGCGGAGCCGCAGAGAAAGGCAAAACCAGAATTTCGTCGCACTAGCGTGCGAAAAACCTGTTCAAGCTCACAGTGAAAGCGTTCTTCTGGTTTTCCCGGCGAAGCCGGTAAAATATATGGGTTTCCCCAGCCAAGCTGGACTGTTCATTTGAGCTTCGGTTTAAGGAAGACGTCTGCGTCTTTGCGTCTCTGCGCGAGAATATTGCTTTTATAGCATAGCCACTATCTCTGACCCGCAATGTGGGACAAACTCCCGAATAGCGGGACAAGCTTGGCCCTGAGCACCAGGTTTCAAAGGCGTAATAAACCTGTTTTCAATTCCAGGGATCAAGGTGCTACCGGTAGCTGGTTTCCACCCACGCTTGAATACACCGCATGGCCTCCGCCTGGGATACACGGCTTTCCCAGCCAAGCTCCCGCCGAGTCTGGCTGCTGTCCACACTGTTATCGAGCCCCATGATAGCCGCTGCCAAACGCGTCATGGGCGGGCGGATGCCCAGCGGCGTCAACAGCCGTTCACAGGTACTGCCCAAAAACCAGGCCATACCAAAGGAAAGCCCACCCTTGGGTGCCTTATTGATCCAGCCTCCCAGGGTTTTTAAATACTCTCCCCAGGTAATGGGATAGTCATCCCGGAAATGGTAGGTCTTACCAACCGCTACTTCCGCCTGGCCGGCCAGGATCATCCCGTCCACCAGGTTGTCGATATAGACAAAGGCACCGGGTGATTGTCCTTTATTGATCAGCGGGAAGGGTCCCCGTTTAAACGCGTCCAAGACTTCCCGTACCCAGACACTCCCCGGTCCGAAGACATTAGCCGGCCGAACAATGGTATACGCCAGGTGATTCCGGGTGCAGAACTCCTTTACCAGGTCCTCGGCCAGGATCTTCGTGTCGCAATAGGGAATGCCACACACCCGGCGCTCGGCATCTTCGTCAAGACCGGCCAGCGGCTTGCCGAGCCCCAGGGCGGCAAGGGAAGAGCAATAGACAAAGCGGGACACCAAACCTTCCAATTCCGCCAGCAAGTTGCGGGTTCCGTCCACCATGACGGTTTCAAATTGTTTGCGGGTCCCCCAATCCAGGGTGCGGGCAGCAAGGTGGTAGACGATATCCACGCCGGCAGCCACCCCGACAAGGGTATCGGGCCGGGTCAGGTCGCCCCTGCGGATCTCGACCCCCATTTCTTCCAGGGCCTCCCCATTTTCCTGGGGCAGGAGCAGCCCCCGCACGGTATGGCCCTGTTCAACCAGCTTTTTGGTCAGGTGGTATCCGATAAATCCTGCCGCTCCGGTTACGAGAAATTTCACAGTGTCATTCCTTCTGCATTTGAAGTTTCGTTTACCAGGCGTGCGGGCACATAGAGCCCGCACACTGCATCTAGTTTAGAAATCAGAAAGATTTTGATAAAACATGGCTGTTGCCGGGCTCGTAACAGTGGGATCGGTCACCACATTGATACAGGCCGGTTTGCCGGACGCCACCGCCCGTTTGATAGCGGGAATGATATCCTCGTCTTTTTCCACAAATTCGCCATGGCCGCCGAGGCCTTCCACCATCTTCTCATAGTGCCGCAACCCCAGTTCGGCGCACGTGCACCGATCGCATCCGATGCTCATCTCCTGGGAGTGCTTGATCATCCCCCAGGCGCAATCATTGTTGACCACGCATATTACCGGGATGTTGTGCCTTACCATGGTATCGAACTCCATGCTGTTCAGACCGAAGGAACCGTCTCCGTGGAGCAAGATCACCGGTTTTTCGGGATGTGCCAGCTTGGCAGCCATGGCAAAGGGAATCCCCGTACCCAGGCAGCCCAGCAATGCAGCAGCCGGGGTCATCACGCCGGCTTTGTGCTCGGAAAGAAATCCGGACATGCCGTAATAGCTGGTATCACCACCATCCGAGACATAATAGGCATCCTGGCCGAATTCCTCCATGATGCGGGCCACCAGGCGGAAGGGGTGAATGGGGTCCGAGGGTGAATTGCGCTGTTCGGTTTCGGTGACCATAAAGGCCCGATAGGCATTTTTGGCCCGGTCCAGCCAGGACGCATGGTCGGCCTGGTTGACCATGGGATTCAGCGCCGCGAAGACCTGGCCGCAGTCGCCGGCCAGCCCCACTTCCGATGTCCGATTCCGGTCGATCTCAGTGGGGTCGATGTCGATCCGGACAACCTTGGCGTCGGGGAACAGCTTGGTGGCCTGCATGACCCAGTTGAAGCGCACCCCGGCGGCAACGATAACATCCGCCTGCGGCGCAACCGTCATCACAGCCGTGAACGCGCCATCGTTGATGGACTGGGGATGGCTGTCCGGCAGTACGCCGCGGCCATTGTTGAGCAGTGCAAAGGGAAAACCGATCTTCTCGATAAAGGTTTTGAAGCTTGCCTGGTCTTCGGTAAAACCCACACCGCTGCCGCCGATGAACAGGGGCTTTTCCGCACCGTTGATGATGTCGGCTGCTTTGGCCAGTTCTAAGTCATGGGGCCGGGTCACGGTTTGGTGCGTCTTTTTGACCGGGAAATCAACCACGCTTTCATCAACGGTAACAGACAGGATATCCGGTGGCAGTTCCAGAAATACCGGGCCGGGTCTTCCGTGAGTGGCCTGCCGGAAAGCAATGGAGAGATATTCGGGAATCCGCTTGATGTCGTAGCAGGTGGCACACCACTTGGTCACCGGTTTGACCATATCGATCTGATTCATCTCCTGGAGGGCGCCGGTCAGGTCGTCCCGCAGGGGATGCCGGCCGCATAGCACCACCAGGGGGGCATTGTCCAGATAGGCATTGGCAATGCCGGTGAGGGCGTTGGTAAAGCCGGGGCCCGCCGTGACAAGACATACACCCGGCTGGTTCTGAAAGATTGACCAAGCATGCGCCATCATGGCGGCGGCTTGCTCGTGACGGACGTCTATGGCACGAATGTCGTATTCGTTCAATCCGTCCAGCAGGTTTTCAATGTGGCCACCCGAAAGGGTGAAGACTGTATCCACGTTCTCGATTTCCTTCATATATTTGGCTGCCAGGTGTCCACCGTATATGTCTGCCATTGTTTTCTCCTCGTTTATTTGATTTTGGGGTTGTTCAAATTACTACCGAACAATAATTCTATAGTGGTTGCTACATGATGAGCTTGGTACCATCCTCAAACCACTGTGCATAAAAACTCATTCCTTCTACCTTCAGTTTACCTTCGGCCGCGGCATTGAACGAAGCATCTTTCTCTTTACTGGTCAGGACCGCGATCCCGGTGGCCGCATCTTTGAATGTCAAGGCGACATCGAAGTCCGTATGGTCACCGCCATGCGAGGAGACCTTGCCCTTGTTGAAACGGAAAAGCCGGGCGTGCTTGCCACCTTCCGTCCGAATCAGGATGCGCGCATCCATCTTGCGGATATACCACTTGAATTTTTGGGAGCCCAGGGAAGCAATCTTCAAAATTTTCCCCAGGGCGAAGAGTAGTATCGATAGTCGCATAAAGATCTCCTATTAATAGGGGGTAAATAGTCAGGTAAATGAAACCAGGGTCTTGATGGCTTTATGTTGGCCCTTGTTCATGTTTACTGCAATCATCTCCATGTAATCATCTATTGGAAACTTGTGCGTCACCAGGGTTTCCGCATCGATCTTGCCCGCAAGCATGAAATCGAGGGCCACTTCAAATACATGCCGCCGCTGCCCTGCGTGGGTCACCTCACCGTATCCGTAAACGCCCTTGACCGTTTGCAGCTTCAACCAAATGGGCGTCAGATCCAGTTTGACCTCTTTGCCGATACCTACCACGCTCAGGGCACCGAAGGCAGACAACAACCGCAGACTCATGTTCAAAGTGGATGTATTGCCGACCGTATCGTAAATCCGGTTGAAACCACCCATAAGAACTTCACTGCCCAGCATGGGTTTGTAGGCCGTGGCCCCGGTAATGCTTTCAGTCTGGCGGAAAACCTCTTTCCAATGGATGACCTCCCCGGCCCCCATCTTTAGCGTCAGGTCAGCCGCAAAGGGAGACGGCTCGATGACCGATATACGGCAGTCCGGAGCCAGGGCTCGAATGGACTGGATGATCAGGTTGCCGATGACACCGCCCCCGATGACCAGAGTCCGGTCGGTGGGCACGGGCAGATTGTCAAACACGGTCTGCAAGGCCACGGCAACCGGCTCCGTCATGGCAGCCGACTCCAGGGCGAGCTCGTCCGGAATTTTGAACAGGTGGCTATGGTGGGCCGCCAGGTAGGGGGCAAACCCGCCGTTCACTTTACTGTTTATGCCGATAAACATGCCTGGCGGTAGATTGCCCTCGGCCAGATTTTCGCAATTGGAGGACCTACCGGCCGCGCAGCTGGGGCATTCGGGCACAATTCCGCGTGTTGCACATCCCAGGCTGGGATTAACCGCTACCTTATCACCGGGACTGAAGCCCTGCACCGCGGAACCGGTTTCGACCACTTCCCCTACGATTTCGTGACCGGGTATGCAGGGGAAGGATGTAAAGGGTGACGCCGTGGGCGAGTCGTGCAGAAGCATCAGATTCAAGTCACTGCCACAGAAACCGCAATAGATCGTCTGGATTTTCACCCACTCTTCGGTGGGCAATGTCGGTTCCGGAATTTCAACCAGTTCCGTTGTTTTGAACGGGCCTTTGAAGAAAACACTGTTGCCCAGAACGGGCTTCAGAGCTTTGGCCGCTATGAATTTCCAGGTATTGACGTCGAACTGTAATGCTTTCATGGCGTCTCCTGCCGCTAAAGTTAGATCGTGCGATCTGGCTGCCAGGCACGTATACATCAAGGTTATCAGGGGAGCAGAAGCAGGCGCGCGGGAAAGCGTTGAAGGCGTGGGGCCCCTGAACGAAATTCTTTATATGACATATAAGTCATATTTGTAAAGATAAAAATATAAATAATTCTTAGTTTGTTATATAATTTTTATGATTTTATTGTCATATTATTATAATTTTGCTTGAAAACCGCGCAGTAACCCGTTACAGTCCAGAGTGTCTATTCATTTTTACGAGAGGTCGGCATGCAAGGCGTCAGAGAACCCAAACAGCAACGCGGTATCAAGACCAAGCAACGGATTATAAAAGCAGCCTATAAATTATTCGCCAGCAAGGGGGTGCACGGCACAACTGCCCGGGAGATTGCCCAGAAAGCCGGGGTAGCCAATGGCAGCTTTTATGCCTATTTCAAAAACAAGAAGGCCCTTTTGCTAGAAATGCTGGAAGATTATCTGGAAATACACTTCCGGACGATCTGGCGCAGCTTGGATGGTTTTAACGTGAATGAAATCGATCGGGATAAGATTCGCGCCATCTTGGACAGTGTGTTCGAGGCCTATGAAATCTCACCGGATTTCCATCGTCAGACCCACGCCCTGCGTTATTCTGATCCGGCTATCAAGCGAATTTTCGATCGTGAACGGGAACGGGAAATCGATCAGATCCAATATGTCCTAGAAAAAAACATGCATCGCCTGGACCACATAAGCAAACCCCAGGCAGCGGCCATGGTCATCCATAATGCCGTCGAAAACGTTGCCCTTACAGCCAAGATTGTCGGTTCCCCCATACCGGAAGATCAGCTGGCCGATGGTCTGGCTGAAATGATCGCCGGATTTGTTTTGGGCAATGACGCCGTCTCAAATTGACAACTGACCGGCATGGAAAACCCAACCTTTCCCAAACATCTTGCCGGAACAAAACACCGCCGCTAAATCCCCCGCGATCAATATCAGGCAACCATGGTATCTAATATTAAAGCACAGCTTGTGTTTTCTCAAAATTCTGCTATTTTAAATGGTTATAGCTTAACTCAAGCCTATGGGCGTAAAGGCGGCACCAATTCGCCCATCATCTCTTGGGCCGAAAAAGACAAGTGGACGCATTCAAGCAAAAAACGACCGACGCAACGCCTGCCAATGATCTACAGGCAAGGGAATACAATGACAGCTTACCGAAACAGCTATGCGACCTGCTTCCGGAGATTGTTGCCTACATAGACAAGGACCTTCACTGCCGGTTCATAAATACACGCGCCAAGCAACTTTACCACGAGGTGAAATCGAAAAATGGCTAAGCTCCTGATCGTTGATGACGACCGGCAGTTGTGCCTGTTTCTGACCAAATTGATCGAAAAACAGGGACACATGGGTGTTATGGCCCACAGCATAAGCGATGCCCTGGCCAAAAGCCGGTCCGGTGATTTGGATCTTGTCCTGCTTGACCTGGAACTCCCGGATGGCAGCGGGCTATCTGCTCTGGCTGATATTCGATCAGCCCCTTCATCCCCCGAGGTGATTATCATTACCGGCACCGGCAACATCGAAGGCGCTGAACTGGCCTTTAAGTATGGCGCCTGGGATTTCATTCCCAAACCGCCGAATACGAACGAGGTAATCTTGTCCATAATCCGGGCCCTCGAGTACCGCGATGAAAAACAGGCGGTGCAAATGCCCAGGGTGTTGGCCCGGGAAGGTATTGTGGGTGAATCTCCGGCGCTGAAAACCGCCCTGGAACTGGTCGCCCAGGCAGCCGCCAATGACATCAGCGTCTTGATTACCGGTGAAACCGGTACGGGAAAAGAGGTGACCGCCAGGGCAATTCATAAAAACAGCGCCCGCTCAGAGGGGCTTTTCATCGTAGTCGATTGCGCCTCCCTGCCTGAGTCTTTGATTGAAAGCTCTCTGTTTGGACATGAGAAAGGGGCCTTCACCGGGGCCACCGAAAAACGCGTGGGCCTGATCAAGCAAGCTGAAAGTGGAACGCTTTTCCTGGACGAGGTGGGTGAGTTGCCGCCGGCCATGCAAAGGAAATTTTTAAGAGTCTTGCAGGAACATCGGTTTCGCCCGGTTGGCGGCCCAAGGGAGGTACACAGTGACTTTCGCCTCATAGCAGCCACGAACCGAGATCTCGACCGAATGATCGACGGGAACAAGTTCAGACAGGACCTGTTATACCGGCTGCGCTCTCTATCCATCCATCTGCCGGCATTGCGTGAGCGACGCTCGGACATTATGGGCCTCACGCTGCACCATCTCAACCAATACAGTGCCACCAGCGGAGGGCATGCTTTGAAAGGCTGTTCACCGGACCTATATGAAGCCCTGACGGCCTATGACTGGCCCGGTAATGTTCGGGAACTATTCAATGCCCTGGACCATGCGCTGTCGGCCGCCGGCGACAGCCCAACCCTGCATCCGATCCATCTACCCCCAACAATCCGCCTGCCGCAGATCAGGGGTCAACTTGGCGAACCAGACACAACCGCCGAAACACCAAATGATTTTCAGGATTCAAATGGAAATCTGCTTCCAATTCGGGAATATAGAGACGCCCTGCTGGCAACGGCGGAAAAGACATACCTGATTGCCCTCATGCGTCGTACCCACGGCAATATAAAACAGGCCTGTGAGATTTCCGGTTTATCCAAATCGCGACTTTTGGCCCTGCTTAAAAAATACGATACACCCCGTTTTCGCGAATCGAAATAACATCCACACCTATTATTCATAGACAGCGAGGGTCCTGCCCGGCAGGACGAACAGGTCCTGCGTGGCAGGACTGCGCCTTGGTCCGCCCCTTCATGGCACAACCCACCATCAATCTAACACCCTGTAATTAAACAGCTACTAAAACGTTGTCCCAAATGGCACGCCCTGTGCTTAGCAATCTGCGAGTACCTTATAATTTAGATTTGTATGAAAGGATGGAAAATGCAGCTTCATTTATATTTATCACCGCATGCGGAGTCCCGGGTGCAACTAAAAGAGGTGTTGAAGGGCAACCTGGAGCGGTTCAATGTCATCCAGTATTCCGCTCTGGAAAATGTTGGACGCGTCCTGCCCAGTAACGGCACCCGACCGGATGCGGCCCTAATCCTGCTGGGCAATCATACGGAATTGCTCCAGCTGCTGGAAAACAAATTCATTCACAATCTGAAATCGATCCTGATTTTTCCGGAAACAGATCCGGAAACCATGCAGCGGGCTTATGCCCTGAGACCCATAACCATCTGCCATAGTGATGGGGATTTTGAAGACGTTGCCAGTATCCTGGAGCACATCCGTACGCTCACCGAAGCAACACCCGTATGTGCACCAAATTGAACTGGCTATCAGCTGAAGACGGAACCTTAAAACATGATCAGACGAGGAGACTTGAAATGACAGACGCAGCAAAAACGATCGATCAAGCCGTTAAGCAAATGACGGCGCGCAAAGGAAAATACCTGACGTTCAGCATGGCCGGGGAAGAATACGGGATCGGCATCCTAAAGATCAAGGAAATTATCGGGATGATGCCGGTTACCACCGTTCCGCAAACCCCCGATTTTGTGAAGGGCGTGATCAATCTGCGGGGCAAAGTGATTCCCGTGATTGACCTGCGCCTGCGTTTTGGGGTGGCAGAAAAAACCTACAACGAGCGGACCTGTATCATCGTCGTAGAAATAGAAGGTCCGAGCGGGACCGTGCTCATCGGCATTGTCGTCGATTCGGTTTCCGAAGTGCTGAATATCCAAGCCGAGGATATCGAAAATACCCCCGCATTCGGCACCCAGGTGGACACCGACTACATCATGGGAATGGCCAAGATGGACGGTGATATCAAGATCCTGCTGGATATAGACAAGGTCCTCAACGAACAAGAGATCGAAGTTCTGGAACAAGCAGCCTAAAGCAATGCGAATTTAAATTAATAATGCGCAAAATAATCTTAAAGGAGAAAAAAATGAAGAATTTAACCATCGGTAAAAGACTATATGCCGCATTCGGAATCATGATTTTATTTGTCCTGATCCTCAGTGGCGGCGGTATCTTTCAGCTCAAAGGCGTCACCCATGAATTCAACGATCTCGTCAAAGCTTATCAGCCCATTGGTGAAGCTGCCAAGGAACTCGAGATCACCCTTTTGACCATCCGACGGCATGAAAAGGATTACATCGCCCGCAAACTTGATAAGTATTTGGGTAAAATGGACAAAACCGTTGCCAAACTTCATCATCAGGCTCAGGAATTGGGCGGTAAAGCGGGTGCGCTGAGCCTGACCCATGTAGTCGCGGAAAGCAAAAAAATTGAAGCCGACATGGCGGCTTATGAAAAAGGTTTCGGCAACATCGTCACCCTGATCAAGGCCCAGGGCAACAAAGATGTCGGGATCCGGGGGGCCCTGCGCAAAGAGGCCCACGGAATGGAAACTGCGATCAAGGCGATCGGCGCCGACAGCTTAATGGTCCACTATCTCATGATGCGGCGCCACGAAAAGGATTTTATCTTGCGGGAAGACAACAAGTACGTAGCCAAATCCCGAAAGGTGCTTGCTAAAATTGAAGCAGCGATTAACAGCGGAAATTTTGACTCCGCAACAGGCCAGGATCTGGTCAAGCACGCCAAGGGATATGTAACCGTTTTTGCCCAACTGGCCGAAAACATCAGTTCCATGAAAAAAGAATATCCCGGCATGCGCAAGGCTGCCCACGAGATAGAAGAACGGGCCCACAACATCCTCAAAGAAATCCACACGATTGTGGAGACCAGGGCAAAAGTGACCGATCGCAACGCCCAGGCTACCATCATGTTTGCCTATATCTTTTGCGGTGTCATCATGGTCGCCGGTATTCTATTGGCATTCTTCGCGGTCCGTTCGATTACCAAACCATTGAACCGGGCCATCTCCAGCCTGAATGAAGGCGCCGAGCAGGTGGCTTCGGCGTCCGGCCAGGTTTCTTCTTCCAGCCAGCAACTGGCCGGGGGCACCAGCGAACAGGCGGCGTCCATTGAGGAAACCTCCGCCTCGCTGGAAGAGATGTCATCCATGACCAAACAGAACGCCGACAATGCCGGCCAGGCAGACGGACTGATGAAGGAAGCTACGGACGTGGTCACCACGGCCAACGACTCCATGGGACGCTTGACCACTTCTATGGCGGATATTTCCAAAGCCAGTGAAGAAACTTCCAAGATCATCAAAACCATCGATGAGATTGCCTTTCAAACCAACCTGCTGGCCCTCAACGCAGCGGTCGAAGCGGCTCGCGCAGGTGAAGCCGGGGCCGGTTTTGCCGTGGTGGCGGACGAAGTGCGCAACCTGGCCATGCGCGCGGCCGATGCCGCCAAAGACACGGCTGTTCTGATTGAAGATACGGTTAAAAAAATCGGCGAAGGCTCGAACCTGGTAGAAACGACCAATGATGCTTTTTCCCAGGTCTCCGAAAGTGCGTCCAAGGTTGGTGAGCTTGTCAGTGAAATCGCCGCCGCCTCCGGTGAGCAGGCTGACGGAATCGAGCAGGTAAACCGGGCCGTGGTGGAAATGGACAAGGTTGTCCAGCAAAACGCCGCCAGCGCCGAAGAGTCGGCCTCCGCCTCTGAGGAAATGAGTGCCCAGGCCGAACAGATGCGCAGTATCGTGGGTGAACTTAAAGCGCTGTCGGGTGCCGCTGGTCAGTTAGACAAACTTTCGAGCGACCTTGATGAATCGCCTCAAGCTCCGGCGCCATCTGCCGACCCGAAACAGTCGTCAGTCAGAATGCTGACTGCTGGCACCAAACAAAATCCAGAGGATATCATTCCCCTAGATGAAGAAGACGGTGACTTTAAAGACTTCTAAAAGTGTGTGCGGGGAGCCGCCCCTGGTATGGGTTGGTAGGGGGAGAAGGGGGCGGCTTCCTTACTTGAAATGTCTCTAAAAAACTCTCCCCGTTGTTAAGCCCATATGTGTATGCACGTAGATTCGACCATGAATTTTCCTGAAAGAAGCGAGCAAGATCGGCCCTAAGATGTCAGTTAAGGAATTATCCATGCTGCAAAAATTAGAAACCATAGCCATTGGCCCGCTCGACAAGTTTGAATTGGAACATCGCTGCTATAACGGCGTCTGTTTGGCGGCTGGCTTGGGGTGCCTGCTGGGGGCTGCCAACAATGTCTTTCTCAGCTTGCCATTGATGGCCACGCTGGTCACGGCATTGGTCGGCATAATCTATCTATGGCTTTATTTCGATAGCCGTCGCCGTGAATCTTACCGGCCATATATTTGGCTTTACATTTTGAATGGTGCAATCTTGTTGACCATAACCTGGTTTTTAAATGGGGGTATAAGCGGCCCTGATCTTGTTATATCCATGGTTGCCCTGGTGGCCCTATCGGCGGTTATGAAAACCGACCGCTTTCTGGTTGTGTTTTACTTGTTTATCCCGATCATGTCCCTTCTGTTTTTAACCGAGTACTATTTTCCTTCTGCGGTGATCGGCTATAGCACCCCAAGGCAGCGTTTTATAGATGTTTATCTGTCCTTGATAGTAGCAACGACTGTAATTTATGCAATCCTGATCACTATTTTGCAAAGTTATAAAAGTGAAAAAAAACGGTTGGATGCTGCCAACTTACTTCTCTCCGAAAAAATGCGGTTGTTAAATGAATCCAATGCCAATCTTCAAAAGGCGACGGGCAAGATCAACACCTTGTCCGGTATGTTGCCGATCTGTGCCGCCTGTAAAAAAATCCGCGACGACCAGGGCTATTGGAACCAGATTGAATCCTATATCAGCGAGTATTCGGATGCTGCCTTCAGTCACAGTATTTGTCCGGCTTGCGCTAGAAAACTATACCCGGAACTGGAGCAAGGTCCCGAATAATTAAAATGAAGAAAGGTTCGAACGCAAAGCGTAATCTTAATTTAGACCCGAAAGTTTTAGGGTCACTGGAATTGTATCATGGCTACCAAGTCCGCTCCGTCAAAAGTTGAGCAAAAAAGAAATTTGGAATCTGAGTCCGCGCATAAACAAAAAACAGACGGGCCCTGTCACGTTTTAGGAAATCCCGCGCTCGGATTGAGAGGGGAGTCAGGTTGCGAAATCTACAGTTCCCTGAAAAGTGAAACCGATAGGCGCTATCGAACGCTTTTTAACAATGCGCCGGATGCCATCTTCACACTCTCGGTTTCCGATCTCAAAATTACGGACTTCAACAAGAAGGCGCTTGAAACCTTTGAATGCAGACCCGATGAATTCATCGGTAAAACGCCTTGGGAACTATCACCCCTGCAACAGTATGATGGCAGCACTTCCAAATCAAAAGCTACATATAATGTAAAAAAGGCGCTCCAAAGCCCGGGGCCGATAACCTTCGCCTGGCTGCACCAGCGGTGCGGGGGGGAAATTTTCGACGCGGAGGTCAGCCTGTCGGTATTGGATCGCAAACCAGAGATGACTGTACTGGCGATCGTCCGTGATATTACCCAAAGAAAGCGGCGGGACCAACAGATCCTTCTCATGCATCACTGGGTGGAACACAGCGTCGACTTGTTTTTCTGGGTGCGGGAAGACTCGCAGGTCTTATATGTAAATCAGGCTGTTTGTCAGGCGCTGGGTTATAGCCATGATGAACTTGGTACCATGCGGGTCAGCGATTTTGACTTGAAACTCCCCCCAGCAGCCTGGCCCAGCTTTGCTTCCGAATTAAAATCCGAAAGAAACCTGTGCTTCGAAAGCCGTTTGCGCCGAAAAAACGGCACCAACTTCCCCGTCGAAATCACTGCCAATGCCTTGAAGTTTGAAGGCTGCGATCATTTTTTTGCCTACGGTCGTGATATCAGCGACAAAGTCAAGGACGAAAAGGATCGCTCCCGGTTGGAAAATCAACTGGTGCAGGTTCAGAAAATGGAAGCTATCGGAACACTGGCCGGTGGCATCGCGCATGATTTTAATAATATTTTATCCGCCATCTTGGGATTTGCAGAACTGGCCCAGTTTGAAACTCCCAAAAAAGGGCTTCTGGCCGGATATATAGACAACATATCGCGCGCCGGAAAACGGGCCAAAGACCTGGTCGAACAGATCCTGGCTTTCAGCCGCCAGACTGAACAAACCCTGATGCCGGTCCCAGTGAAATCGATTGTTAAAGAAACACTGAAACTCTTACGCGCCTCGCTACCCACAACGATAGAAATCAAGCAGGAGCTTACCAGCGATTCCAAGGTGATGGGCGATGCTACCAAACTTCACCAAATTGTGATGAATCTTTGTTCAAATGCAGGGTACGCCATGCGGAATACCGGCGGGACGCTGCAAGTAAAGTTAAAAGATATCCGCTTGCCAGCTGAATATGAGAATCTGTATCACGGCATAGACCCGGGTGCTTTCATCGAACTAACTGTCACCGACACGGGTGAGGGTATGACGCCAGAAACGCTGGAACGCATATACGATCCATTTTTTACGACCAAAGAAAGAGGCCAGGGAACCGGCATGGGACTTTCGGCCGTCCATGGGATTGTGAAGGATTATGGGGGTATCATTCACGCCCGCAGCCAATTGGGAAAAGGCTCCACGTTTAAGGTCGATCTGCCCATAATCGAAAACCAGGGTGAATCTGAAACCGAAATCCAGGAGACGCTTCCCAGGGGTCGGGAGCGAATTCTGATTGTTGACGATGAACCGGATATTGTCGAGATCGGAAAACTGCTTTTAGAGAATCTGGGCTACCAGGTGGTCAGCCGGGTGAGCAGCCTGGAAGCCCTGGCGTTGTTCAAATTACAACCGGAAAGATTCGACCTGGTCATAACGGACCTGACCATGCCGCAAATGACCGGTGATAAATTTACCCAGGAACTCATTGCCATCCGGGCAGACATTCCAATTATACTCTGTTCCGGCTACAGCACCCAGATAACTGAAGAAGCGGCGGGAAAAATCGGCATCCACGCAATCCTGATGAAGCCGATCATCGTAAAAGACATGGCCAAACTGGTCAGAAAAGTACTTGATGAGCATAGGGAAAAGGTTTGATGCTGAACACCTCCCGATATAACCCCATGGGGCAGCGCCTCAAATCATTTGAAAAGGCCGAGATACGTTATCGGGCCCTTTTCGAATCATCGTTTGACGCTATTTCCATTGTTGATCCCCAAACAGGCCGGTTCATCGATTGCAACCGCGCGGCCTTGAATTTGCACCGCATAAAATCGCGTGAAAACTTTATAGGTTTAAAGCCGAGCCACCTGTCGCCCAAACGCCAGCCAGATGGGCAATTGTCTGAAAAACTCGCTCAAGAATATATTGCGGCAGCGCTCCGCGAGGGAGTCAAAATCTTTGATTGGACCCATTGCACCGTAGAGGGTGAGCCGGTTTATGCCATTGTAACCCTGAGTCCCATGGAACTTGGCAGCAAAAAACTGTTGATCGCCATCGTCAGGGACATCACGGAGAATAGACAGTCCGAAGCACTGCAGCGCTTTCAAGCCCAAATCATCGATCAGATTCACGATTCCGTCATCTCGGTTGATATGGAGGGCATTATAACCAGCTGGAACAAAGGTTCGAAGAACTTATTTCACTATTCAAAAAGCGACATCATCGGACAGCACGTTTCACTTTTATATCCGGAAAGTTTTCATGGACACCTCCAAGATGAGGTCATCCCCACTTTGCTGGTCCAGGGCAACCACGGCTACGATACCCCCTTGGTACGTAAAGACGGAACTGAATTTATCGCCCGGGTGTCCTTATCCGTGCTGAAAAACGAGGCCGGCGAAATTAATGGCATGATCGGCTACACCCTGGACATTACCGATCAAAAACGTGCTGAATCTGAGCTGCAATTAAGTGAGGAGCGGTTTCGAGCAATTTTCGAGTCCACTAAAGACTGCATCCTGGTTTGGGATCGTCAATACAATTATCTATATGCCAACCAAGCTGCAATCAACCACGTGGGTACCACCCGGGACAAGGTCATTGGTAAAAACATTCGCGACGGGCTGAGACACGTACCTGATTTCATGCGGCTATGGATGAGCCGCATCGACACGGCCTTTAGAACCGAAAAACCACTGCGAGTTGAAGACACGATCTCTATCGACAATAAAACCGTCTACTTCGAATCCGTACTTTCTCCGATCATTAAAAAAGATGGGAGCATGTTTGCCGTCGGCGTTGTTTATCGTGATGTCACTCGGCGCAAAAACATGGAGGAGGAACTCAAACGTCTGGCCTTGACCGACCCGCTTACCGGTGTGGATAACCGGCGCAGCTTTCTCGAAAAGGGGAAGTATGAATTGATTCGCTCCCAGCGGTACCAGCATGCTTTCGCATTGCTGATGCTGGATATCGACCATTTCAAGGCTGTCAATGATACGCATGGCCATCATGTAGGCGATGAGGTGCTAAAAGCCCTGGTTGCCAAATGCACTCAAACACTGCGTGATACCGATCTGTTGGGCCGTCTGGGAGGCGAGGAGTTTGCCATCATTCTGCCCGAATCTGATATGGCGGCAGCCATGGAAGTAGGCGAACGCCTGCGGCAAACACTTTCTACAATCAAAACCTTCACGGACAGGGGTGCTATCCAGATCACCGTCAGTATCGGCCTGGCGATGATGGAAGCGAGAGACGACACCTTGGATACCATTATGGGACGTGCCGATGCAGCCCTTTACAAAGCCAAACAGGCCGGAAGGAACAAATTGGTTTGCGGATAAGTAAAGGCCACCATCATCATTGGTGCTTTTCAAGATTAACATGTTAAATGAAAAACTTGTTTGGAAATAGAGAGCGTCGGTTGATCTTACCCCAGGCAATACCATGCTCACTTTTAGAATCATGACCTATCTTAAATTACACAACCTGTTCGTTCGTACTAGATGGACCTTTACTCTCGCAGTGGTTTTGGCAACCCTTGCAATTGGATTCACGGCGGCCCGAACTGTTCAGGCGCAAGATGTGATCCGCTTATTCAAGCCACACTCTGAAATGGATCAGCGCCACCTGTATAACAATGCGCTCTTGACGCTTGCTCTGGAGAAAACAAAACCGCAATATGGGAATATGGATATTGTTTTTACACTGCCCGGTACGCAACGCAATCGCGCCTTAGTTGAGGTAATTTCCGGCCGCAAGGTGAACGTACATATCGTGCCAACGCGGCCGGAGTGGGAACTAAAAGCACTGCCGATCCGTATTCCTGTATTGAAGGGGCTGCTCGGATATCGTCTCTTTTTGATTAGACGTCATGATATTGAAAAGTTCGAACAGATCGAATCCCTCTACCAGCTAAAGACATTGAAAGCCGGGTTACGTCAGCAGTGGTCCACCACCAAGGCCATGACCAGGCTCGGATTTCAAGTCGTTACCGGCAGCGATTATGAAGGCCTGTTTGCGATGCTCATGGCAAACCGGTTCGACTACTTTCCCCGGGGGGTCAACGAAATCTTCAGAGAGTACAATAGTAGGTCTCAATACCTGCCGGACATGGTCATCGAGCCGAGCTTGGCACTTTATCTTCCGCAACCAACCTATATTTTTGTCAGTAAAAAAACGCCACGACTGGCTCAAAGACTTGAGGCCGGCTTACGCCATATGATCCTGGACGGTAGTTTTGACAAACTTTTTAAGGCCTACCACAAATCAAGTCTACGACAGGCGAACCTGGCTAATCGTAGAATATTCAGAGTAGACAATCCCTTGCTATGCAAAGATACCCCTTTTGAAAGCGAATCACTCTGGCTCAAGCAAGGAACACCATATAAAAACAAAGAACTTTGAAACCGAGATGATCGAGAAACATTGTGCAGCTAAATTTTTTATAAATGGAGAGACCCAAAATGGATAGAGTCCTCATTATCGAAGATGATGTTCAGGTGGCGGATATGCTGACGCGCGCTTTAGAACCCGTAGGTTACGATGTAAAAACAGCGCATGACGGGGATGCGGGATTAAAGTTCAATCAGCAGAACCCGGCCGATCTCATTATCACCGACATTCTGCTGCCCGGCACGGGTGGCATAGAAACTATCGTGGAACTGAGAAGGGATTATCCCGAGGTTAAAATTATCGCCATTTCAGGTGGCGGCAGAGTTTCGGCCGAGGAGCACCTGAAGGTGGCCAGCCAAATGGGAGCCAACCTTACCCTGGCCAAGCCGTTTACATACACTGACTTGATGAATGCAGTGCAGACATTGCTCTGAAACCGATTTCTCAACTTGTAGAAAAAGTCAGTACACCGAACTGAAAAAAATGAGCAATCATACCCAGTTCGCATGGGTTCTTGTTGAGAAAGGTGTCCTCCGGTCAAATTCACAATAACGATCACTTTTAGAGAGAAAATTTGAGAAGGTCCTGCCCATGACAAAATCGATTAAATCCAGACTGAAAGAACTTGAAAGACAAAACCGCCTGCTCACTGAAAATTTAGTGGATTCCATCTGGGTCATAGATGCCGAAACCATGGTATACGAATATTCAGCTCCGCCGGTTGGCAGATTAAGCGGGTACACGGCTGAAGAACTCCTCGGTAAATCAGTTTTCGAGGAGATGACCGACACATCTGCACAAAAGGCCGTGGCGTTGTTAAAAAGCGAGATGAAAACGCATGGTCTCGGGAAGCATGTTGCCCGGTCGCTCGAACTTCAAGTGGTCAATAAAGCTGGAGGCACCTATTGGGTTGAAATTAGGGCTAAATTTGTCCAGGAACCCGACCAGCCGCTTAAAATAGTGGGTATTACGCGAGACATCACCGCTCGCAAAACGGCTGAAAAGGAACAGGAACGCCTGAATAAGAAATTGGTTGAAGCACTGGCGGAAAAAGAAAAGCTATTAAAAGAAATCAAGGTGCTCCAGGAATTGCTGCCTATTTGCAGTGGCTGCAAGCGCATCCGTGATAATGAAGGTCGCTGGTGGCCGATAGATGCTTACGTTCGCGCGCATACGGGATCAGATTTTACCCACACGATCTGTTCAGACTGCGAATCCGTTTATTATTCAGAGCATAAAAAAACGGCCTGATGCTCCCTTTTCCAGTCTGCGGCTAAAGGATACTGCCCCAGGGTACCTGGCTTTGGGTTGCCCCTCAAAGGGGCGTTGCTAAAACCAAAAAGCAAAACTTGGCATCGCGCAGAGGCGCAAAGGCGCAGAGACGTCCTCCTTAAACTTAGAATCAATGCACAGTCCAGCGAAGTCGGGAAAACAAAAACCAGGATTTGGTTGCACTATTGTGCGATAAACCCTTGAAAACTTTCAAGCTGCAAAGGCCCTTTGGTCTTATCCGGCGTAGCGGGACAAGTTTGGTCCTGAGGACCAGGTTTTAAAGTCAGAATATACTTCTAAGATGCCGTTTGGACACCCTATTTTAGAAATACCATACTGAAAGTATCCGCCTTGCTTGTTAAATGCCCGCCAAATCTTCATAATGGCCAATCATAGCAGTCTCACGAATTGATAGTTAGCAGACTGTCTTAGGTTTGATCATTTATCAGCCAATTAGACTTGTAGGCAGCCAAACACCCTCCATATCTTCTCAAACAGATTTTGCAGCTTTCAGTAACGAATCCTCACCGACTCATCCACCGATTGAGAAATTGCCCCTCCAATTTAAATTATTATTTTGAATCCTGGGTCAACTGGATTAGTATGAAGCGCAGTGTCAGCTCCAACCTAAGATTATTGCTTCACGTTTATGCAACCATTGTAGTCACAAAACATTATTTCGGTCGGAGGATAAAAAATGTCCGCCAATTTCACCATTGACGGTGCCATGATCCCTGAGCAAACTCTAAAGAACACGGCACTTAAAGTGGCTTTGATTTATGCAAGTATTTCGGTTCTGTGGATATTGTTTTCAGATCAGATATTATCCATTGTCGTCAAAGATATCGACACCATGACGCGGTTGCAGATGGTCAAGGGCTGGTTTTTCGTTCTGGCGACAAGCTATATAATCTATATCTTGCTCCAAAATGACCTGAAAAGATATTTGCGGGTTTACGAAGCCCTCCAACAGAGCCAGCAGAACCTTTTATCCTTAATGGAAGCGCTGCCGACAGCGGTCTCCTGGGCCGATGATAAGGGGAATATCCAATACAGCAACCATAAATTCCGCGAATTGTTCGGATACACCCTTGAGGATGCCCCGACCATCGAGAGATGGTTTCAGTTGGTGTACCCGGATGAGGGCTATCGACAATCTATTCTCGACCAGTGGGAAAACGCGGTGCAAACCGCACAGGACAGCGGTTCTGAGATCACACCGATCGAAGCCTCGATTACCTGCAAAGATGGGTCAACCCGCTATGTAGACATAGCGGGAGCCCTCCTTCGCGAACGGATACTGGGGGTTTTCTACGATCTGACTGAGAGTAAACAAGCGGACATGGCTCTGGAGGAAAGTGAGAACCGTTACCGAACGCTATTCGAATCAGCCAATGACGCCATCCTGATTATGCAGGACAATCAATTCGTCGAGTGTAACCAGAAAACGTTGGAGGTTTTTGGGTGCACACGTGAGCAGATTGTCGGACAAACGCCCTATAAGTTCTCGCCCCCTGTGCAACCTGACGGTAGGGATTCGGCCCAAGTAGCCATGGAAAAGATTACGGCGGTGCTGAACGGTCAGCCGGATGTTTTTGAATGGCGGCACACAAGATATAATGGGGAGGCCTTTGATGCTGAAATCAGCCTGAGTTTGATTGAAATCGAGTCCCAAAAGTATATCCAGGCCATCGTGCGCGACATTTCCGTAAGAAGACAGCTGGACAGGAAATTGCAGCTCATGCAGCGCTGGATCGAACAAAGTGTCGACCTGTTCTTCTGGGTTGGGGACGATTCGCGGATTCTTTATGTCAATGAGGCGGTCTGCCATGCATTTGGCTACTCGCTCGAAGAATTTTGCACCATGAAGGTGGGTGATTTTGACCTGGAGTTAAACGACGCCGCCTGGCCCGAGTTTGCCAAAAATTTGAGAGAAAAGAAATCCTTGTCCTTTGAAACGCGTTTTAAGAAAAAAGATGGTCAGGTTTTCCCCGTAGAAATCACCGCCAACACCCTGAGATTTGATGGCAAAAATAATTATTTCGCCTATGCCAAGGATATCAGCGAGAGGGTCCGCTATGAAAAGAAACAGAAAAAACTGGAAACACAGTTGCGGCAGGCCCAGAAGATGGAATCGCTGGGCACCCTGGCAGGCGGAATCGCCCATGACTTCAACAATATCCTGGGCGCTATTTTGGGATACGCCGAAATGGTGAAGGTGGACCTGCCATCCGGCAGCCCTCTGGCAGAGATGCAACAAGGTGTGATCAAGGCAGGGCTGCGGGCACGGGACTTGGTACAGCAGATTCTTCTTTTTAGTCGCCAGGTGGATCATGAGATCAAGGCTGTCCAACCGCATCTCATTGTCAAGGAAGCCCTCAAGCTTTTGAGATCTTCAATCCCCGTTACGATTGAAATCAAACAGTATATACAAGCTGACTGTGGAAGTGTTCTTGCGGATCCAACCCAATTGCACCAAATCATCATGAATTTATGCACCAACGCTTATTACGCCATGCGTGCATCCGGCGGCGTATTAGGTGTCAGTCTGGTGAAAATAGAAGTCACCGAAGAAGATATTTCCTTTAGCAACATGCAATTCGATCCGGGGTGCTATGTGAAACTTGAGATCAGCGATACCGGACATGGTATGGACAGCGTCACCCTTGAAAATATCTTCACGCCCTATTTTACCACCAAACCAAAAGGTGAGGGGACCGGGCTTGGGCTTTCAGTGGTGCTTGGTATTGTCAAGAGCTTTAACGGGCATATCAAGTTTTACAGCGAACCGGGAAAGGGCACGACTGCAAACATCTATCTCCCCTGTCTTGAAACCGAAATGGACGAATTGGAGACATTCGTCCAGGAAACCATCCCCACCGGCACCGAACGAGTTCTGGTAGTCGACGATGAAGCGGAAATATTGGAAATGGTGCAACTATCCTTGGAAAGCCTCGGCTACGAGGTGCTTGCCTATACCAACAGTAAGGACGCCCTAGCGGCCTTTGAAGCCGCCCCGGATCAATATGATTTAGTGGTCACCGATATGACCATGCCGCATTTAACTGGATTGGAATTGATTCAACACGTCTTTGCAATCCGCCCCAAAATGCCGGCGATTTTGTGTACCGGCTTTAGTGAGTTGATCACAAAGGAAAAAGCACGCGCCTTGGGCATCCGGGCGTTACTCTCCAAACCGGTCCTGCGCACCGAACTGGCCAAGTCCGTGCGCAAAGCACTGGACGAATGACAGATCTAACCTGGCTTTGTTTGCATCCTTCGCTCAGCAGGTGTTTTTAAGGCTTCCTGGCAACAATGGCCAAATCCGCCGACTTTTCTGAAAAAGGTGTACCGACAACATCGGCATAGAACGTTTCCACGTGAAAACCCGCTGCCTCGAATTCCTGACCGAGCGATTCCCGGCTGAAATATTGCAGCCAGTTATAAACGATGCGGGTGCGCTCTTTTTCAATAATGGTGTATTTGTCGAGGGTGATCTTGTCTTCAATATACTTGAAAACATTTAAAAAACCGTAATAGTCGTCTGCGGACCAGAAACCGGCGAGTTGATTTTTCTCGTAGGTGGCGATCTCAGACCGGTTGTTAAAGGTATTCAGAGAGTGCGCGTCTAATAGAACCGCCCCGCCCGGCTTCAAGAATTTATAAAACTTATTCAACATTATCCTTCTCTGTGAAGGGCTCAGGGCACAGAAATCGCAGAAGATCATGGTAATCAGGTCGAACCGTTTTTCCGTATCGAACTCCAGATAGTTCTGATGAATATAGTCAACTGCCAACCCTTTCTCAGCGGCCGTGTTCCGGGCGTATTGGATTGATCGCTCCGAAAAATCTATACCGGTAACGTCCGCGCCGGTTTCCGCAAAGCGGGTTGTATACAAGCCCGGACCGCACCCGAAATCAGCCATCTGTGTACCTGTACGCACCCCAAAATGAGAGATGATCCAGGCCGCCGATCGTTCGATAAAATCTTTGTTACGACTCGAGAGGTCAATGGTGTCATTCAAATGGTACGCGAGCATTTTCTTGGAAGTATGCTCATCGGTCCACAAATCGGCAGCGGTATAGAATTCGAAAGGCACCGGTTTCGAGTTTATTTCTTTTAGTTCATCAAACATTTGGAATAGTTCCTTAAATCAGAGCAAGCCGAATATTTTAGGCTCCCAGTTAGTATTTAATAAATTCCAATTTCTCCTATCTATCTCATGGGGCGAGGCGTTTTCTTACTAAATGTCCATCATCCCGGACGCGACCCGGGACCGGCATGACGCCAAAAACTCCCCGACCGCTTAGTTATCCATTGCGGCCGCTACCATCGCTTTTACGTTTTCAAGCTTGGCATTGGCCGGGATGTCACAGCCAGATTGTAGAATAAATCCTTCCGGCCCTAACTCACGAATCAGTTTGGTGCAATAAGCGTAAACACTAGCCGGTGTGTCCAAATACAGCATCGCGGCCGGGACGTCGCCCATAATGCACATGTGATCGCCCAGGATTTCCTTGGCTTTGAAGATATCCGTTTCACCGTCGAGGGCCAGGATGCAGCGCCCCTTAGGAAGTTCCTTAAAACGCGCAAGCTCCCTAGTCCAGTTCGAATCCAGATGAAGCAGGGCAATCAATCCGGCATCGACAACCTCGTGGACCAGCCGGTTAAAATAGGGCCAGACAAAACGCTGCCACATTGCCGGGGACAACATGCTGGGCGCCGTCCGCCAGCCGCCGACCCAGACCAGCGGGTATCCAAACTGCCTGGCCCGTTGAATGGTATCACCGGCAAGGTAGGGTACAATGGCATCCATGGCGGCAATCACCTTGTCCGGTATTTCAAACAGATCCCGGGAGAATTCCATGAGCGAGCGCGACCCGCAAAGTAATTCATAGGGGGTCGTAACATCTCCGCCGCTTAAAACCGGCACCCCCTCCTTAGCCCAGGCTTTTTTCACATCAAGTGATTTTCTTTGCGGTGGCAGATATTCAGTGGGCACATCATCCAAAATTCTTGCCGCCATGAATTCATTTGAAAAAACAGGCCAACCCACTTTCAATAGGCGGTCATAGTCCACTCTGGTCATCAGTTCGATTTCGATGACCTGCCACATTTCATTGTCCGGCAAGTCGACCCCCGGCACGCGAACCTTCGACAGGAAGTCATAGCAAAGGCCATAGGGCCAGAACGAGCCATAATTGATAGCATCGCCTCCCGCTATCTCATGATAAGCCTGGATCATGGTTTCCAGGTTTTTGGCGGGTGACGCTAAAAAGGCGGACATGGAGGTTCCGGTTACATAAGCGGCGAAACCCGAGTATTCCAGCACCACCGGTACCCGGTCCGTTTTTTCAAGACCGACTGCCGATAAAATGCGGTTCAACCGCTCGGCCACCAGGCGCTCAGTATCCAAGTGCGCACCTCCTTAGATGTTAACCACTCGCTTTCGAATCGATATCAGCAATCGGCATTTAGCTCCAGTCAGATTTAGGCGGCAGCCCATGGCCGAAGACAGAGCGCAGACCTTAACCATTTAGAATAAAAGGGCTTTTCTACTATTTTAATAAAGATTGCATGCACCAAGCTACTGGGTGCCCGGGCTGCCAATAATCGGTTTATCCTGTACCCTGCCGGTTGAGATTGCTATGATGTCAACGATTGTGATGTATCAACCCTGTAATCCCCGGATCCAAGGCGCATAAATGACTTGGACCAAATTGAAATTGCTTGCCGGCGACTTTAAAGGCAAAACCGTCGCCGTGATCATGTGTGATTCAGGCCTGAAATATTTGAGTGCCGTTTATGGAAATCAATAGTTTAACGAGGAGGCTCCATGGGTGACTTTTATCAAAATGGAAGCGTTACCACCCTACACAATTTTAGGACCCGCAACCTGGAAGATCTTGAAAACAGCTTGCGGATTTTTTCGAAAAAATGCCCCATGACGCTTATCCTCCCATCGCTTTTTTCCGAATTGGAGGGACCAGCTCTGGGGAACATTTTAAACGAGTTGTCCCGGGTGCCCTATCTCAATGAAATCATTATCGGTCTGGACCGAGCCGATGAGAAGCAATTTGAGTATGCCCGGAAATATTTTGGGCGTCTCCCCCAACGTCATCGCATCCTCTGGAATGACGGTCCGCGGCTGAAAGCGCTCGACGCCCGGTTGAAGGAGAAGAGGCTTGCGCCCATGGAACTGGGCAAAGGACGCAATGCCTGGTACTGCATTGGTTATGCCCTGGCTTCAGGGCAGGCCCAGGCGATCGCATTGCATGATTGCGATATTCTCACCTACAATCGTCAACTCCTGGCCCGACTGCTTTATCCCATTGCCAATCCTGACTTCGATTATATTTTTTGCAAAGGCTACTATTTCCGCGCCACCGAGGATCACCTGTCAGGGCGGGTCACCCGCCTCTTGATCAATCCTTTGCTTAAAACCCTGAAAGCATTTTTCGGCAATATCGAATACCTCGAATACTTGGACAGCTTCCGGTATGCCCTGGCCGGGGAATTTTCCATGCGCACCAGTCTTGCAGAAAGTATACGAATACCCAGTGACTGGGGATTGGAAGTAGGAATCTTGTCGGAAGTGCTCCGCAATACATCCATCTCAAATATCTGCCAGGTAGACATCGCCGATCGCTACGATCACAAGCACCAGACGGTTTCCGCTGATGATCCGAATGCAGGACTTTCGAAAATGAGCATCGAAATTTCAAAGGCTATATTCGTCAAGCTGGCCAGCTACGGCATCATCTTCTCCAAAGGGACATTCCGATCAATAAAGGCTACCTATTTTCGCAAAGCACTGGAAATGGTCAGCAGTTACTACGCCGACGCATCGATTAACGGCCTGGAGGTGGATATTCATAAAGAAGAAGCCATGGTAGACCTCTATGCCCGCAATGTATACACAGCCGGTGAGGAATTCCTCGCCAATCCAATGCAGACACCTTTTGTGCCCAGATGGAAGCGCATCATGAGTGCCGAACCGGATTTCACGGAACAGCTATTTGAGGCTGTAAGGCTTGATAATGACTAGAAGCTATCTCTAAAAAAGGAACGTCCTATGAAATCGAAACTGACTATCCTTTGTGAAAATTCGGTTGGTGTACCTTTTGGCGTGATCGGCGAACACGGGTTTGCCTGCTTTGTGGAGACGGATTATGGTAGTTACCTGTTCGATACCGGACAGGGGTTCGCCATCACCCAGAATGCCCAGGCACTGGGTTTAAACCTGGCTGGCATCGAGGCAATCATGATCAGTCATGGACACTACGACCACACCGGCGGTCTGCCGGCGGTCCTCAAGATCAAAAGCGCAGTGGATGTGTTTGGCCACCCGGACATGTTCACCCAGCGGGTATGGTCTTCCGAAGGAAAAACCCGCTTTGTCGGTATCCCCTACCGGCGCCCCTACTTAGAGGGTCTGGGGGCCCGGTTCCGACTGGGCACCGACCTGGTGGAAGTGGGCCCTGGCGTCTATTTGACCGGCGAGATCCCCCGCCAGAGCGCCTTTGAAAAAGGCGATGACAAAATGTCGGCCATATTGCCAAGCGGTGAGACCATTCATCCCGACCCCATCCACGACGACCTTTCGCTTATCCTCGATACTGACAAGGGCCTGGTTATTGTCCTGGGATGCGCCCATGCCAGCTTGATCAATATCATCGAGTATAGCCTGGAGAGAATGAACAGAGACCACATCCATGCCATCATCGGCGGAACCCATCTCGGATTCAGCGACGATGCGCAGTTCGAAGAGACGGTAAACGTGCTCGATCGCTACCAGATCGATCTTCTGGGTGTCTCCCATTGTACCGGGCTGGTCAAAGCGTCCATGCTTCACACCAGGCTGCAAGATCGCTTTTTCTTCGGAACAGTAGGAACAGTTCTGGAAGCATAGAACCCCTCTCCAAAATTCTGCCCTGGGCCAATCAGGTATGCGCTCATCCGCAAGTGGATGACTGGCAGACTTTACAAGGTCATATCGGGGCACTAGTGTATGCATGGCCGTTTTAAAACGGCCACAAGTTTCCAGCTATGGGGACAATTAAAATGCAGACATTTATGGACTATCTCCTGTTCAGGAAATTCATCCTCCCGGCAACAATGCAATTCCTGTTCTGGGCCGGCATCGGCGGCACGCTGTATGGTACCTGGTGGCTCTACACCCACGACAATTGGGCCTGGATCATGTCATTGATATTCGGCACAATGGTGACCCGCCTGATATTTGAAGTGCTTATTATCCGCTATGAAACCTTCATCCTCCTGCGAGACATCCGGGATAAACTGAATGATGCCAATTAGACTGGGGACCTTGTTAATCGTGTTTGTTCTCTTTTGCACCCAACTATCAATTGCCGGCCAGCACGGCCTTACATTGACAGCCAAGGTAAGTGGGGGTACACCCAACAAGGGGCAGGTAATCATATCGCTCTTTACGTCACCGGCCAATTACCTGAAGGCGCCGGTAATCAAAAAAACAAAACCTGTCGATGGCAGTGGGGAGGCGTCTGTACGCTTTGACCGGCTGGCCCCGGCGACTTATAGTATCAGCGTGATTTATGACGAAGATGCGGACGGGGAATTGGATACGGGATTTCTGGGTATTCCAACGGAGTTGATTGGTTTTTCAAACAATGTTAAAGGCCGCTTCGGCCCGCCTTCCTTTGAAAAAACAGCGTTCAAATTGGCCGCATCGAAAACAGTGCATATCGTTTTAGACAACGCTAAAGATTGAAAACTAGATTAGCGAACTATCCATATGAAAAGCACACGCATCTTAAGCATTTTGGTCGTCCTGCCGGCCCTTCTTACGCTCAGCAGCTGCAAGCATATTTATACCGATATTGACATCAAGGCTTCCCCGGAACGCGTGTGGCGGATTCTGGCCGATATTGAACGCTATCCGGAGTGGAATCCTTACCATGTAAAGGTGACAGGAACGCTGGCAGTCGGCGAACAGCTGGACGTCACCATCCATAAACCCAATGGCAAGACGGTGCACATCAAACCGCATGTCATGCGACTTGAGCCAATGACGGAACTAACCTGGGGCGGCGGTTTCAAGGGACTATTCCACGGAGAACACGTCTTCCTGCTTGAACCGGCGGGAGAAGGCATCACCCGACTGGTGCACAAGGAAGATTTTGTCGGAATTTTTGTTCCGTTCGCCTCATTAGATGCTATCGATGAAGGATATAGACTGATGAACCGCCGGTTGAAAGAACGGGCGGAAAGCGGTAATTGATTACGCAACCAGGAGGAGATATGAGCATGAAATTTACTATCGATCACTTCAACATCAATGTCCTGGATCTGGATAAAAGTCTGGCCTTTTATGAGAAGGCCCTCGGTTTGAAAGAAGAAAAACGGAGCGTTGCCGATGACGGCAGTTATATCATCGTCTTTATGGGCGACGGCACCACCGCCAACAAGCTTGAGTTGACCTGGCTCGAATCCCAGAAAGAGCCTTACGATCTGGGTGATGAGGAGTTCCACATTGCCTTTCGGACACCTGACTTTGATGCCGCTCATGCCCTGCACAAGGAGATGGACTGCATCTGCTACGAAAATGAAGCCAAGGGAATTTACTTCATCAATGACCCGGATGGGTATTGGCTAGAAGTAGTACCGGTAAGATAGATTCATCACGGTGTTTCAGCCGTAATAGAATGGCTGGGAGGTAAATACAATATATGCCTAATCCAATCCGGGTAAACGCTGCCAAAGGAGTTGTCGAACGGGATTCATTCACCATTACGCGTACATTCACGGAAGAAGACACGCTCGCCTTCGGCGACCTGACCAGGGATTACAACCCTGTACACTACGACCCAAGGTGGACTGCGCAAAAGGGCATGAAGGGCCTGATCTGCCATGGCCTTCTGATTGGCTCAATGATCTGCGAGTTTGGCGGGCAGGTTGGCTGGTTGGCCACCGGAATGGATTTCAAATTTCTAAAACCGGTCTATTTCGATGATACGATCTGCTGCACGGTCACGATCACCAGGATCGATGACCGCATGCGCGCCGAAGCCGATGCCATTTTCACAAACCAGAACAATGAACAGGTGGGCCAAGCATATCTGACCGGCCGCCTGCCGACCGCTGCGGAACGGGACATTTTGGAACAGATGCTAAGCGAAGATGACCCCACTAACAAATTATCAGCGAAAGAGTATGGTTAGCGCCACTTCCCATAAAAATCACTTTCCTTGATAGCAATTTTCGAATCACCAAGTAGATTGAAAAAATTGGGTTAGTGCTTATTATAGCGTAAAAACCTCGCGAACCTTTTCGGAAGGAAAATCGTGTCATGACAGTGACATCCAAACCAAGATATACATTCGAGACTGGTGTCTATCGACCGCCCAGCGAGGGCGGCAGCGCTTCCCTGCTGGTCCGTTTTACGCGCAATTGCCCGTGGAACAACTGCACCTTCTGCGGCATGTATAAGACGGAAAAATTCCAGGTCCGCACCGTTGATGAAATCAAGCAGGACATCGATGCCATCGCCGCCATCTGCAGCGACCTGGCCCGAATCTCAATGACCAGCGGAAATGGTTCCACCCTGACTCGCGGGGCGGCCGTGGAACTGATTCGGCAGAACCCGGAGCTGGACTACCACCAGGGATTTGCCATGGTGTACGAATGGCTGCTGTCCGGGGGCAAAACCGCGTTTCTCCAAGATGCCAACAGCGTAATCATGAAAACGGATCAACTTGTCGAAGCCCTGAAATACCTGCGGCGGACCTTTCCCACCATTGAACGGGTGACCTCCTATGCCCGTTCCAAAACGCTGGCCCAGAAATCGGCAGATGACCTGGCGGCCATACGGCAGGCTGGTCTCGATAGGGTGCACATCGGCCTTGAATCCGGGGACGACGATGTCCTGAAAAAAGTTAGGAAGGGTTCGACAGCCGAAGGCCACATCAAAGGCGGCCAAAAGGCAAAAGCGGCCGGCTTTCAGGTCTCGGAATACTGGATGCCCGGTCTTGGTGGCGCCGAACTATCCGATCAGCATGCAGCCAACACGGCCCGGGTCCTGAACGAAATCAACCCGCACTATATACGCTCACGACCGTTTCATCCCTGGCCGGGAACACCCATTGCCGACGAAGTGCGCTGCGGCGACCTGAACCTGCTGCCCGCCAAAGAGCACCTGCAGGAGATCCGCAACATGGTGGCTGCCCTCGATGTCTCCTCAAAGGTCTGTTTCGATCACTCAGGGAACTACTGGAAAAGCAACAGTGGTGGATATCTTTTGAGCCTCAGCTATGAGGGATACCAGTTTCCGGATCAAAAGGAGGAGCTGCTGGCGTTAATCGATAGCGGGCTCAACTGATACATATTCATACCGGTGTCCATATAATCCCGGCCCTTAGGATCAGGCTTAGAGTCAAGCCCAGAAGGCTGTTTTAATAATTGACGACTCTAAATCCGAAGTTCGAATATCGGCATGTTCTCAAGGCGAACGCCGCAAATCCGAAACAAATTAGAAATCCGAATGCATCAGTGACAAAAACAAAGCCTATAATGAAAGGTCAGGCGGTCTAATTGTTTGGGTCATTTGAATTTATGTCATTCGATATTGTTTCGAGTTTCGATATTGCGGCGTTCGCCTTGTGAACATTCCGTGCTTCGAATTTAATTGCACGTCACTTCAAGGGTATAGCCAGTCATCTCTGACGTGGCCCTGAGAACCAGGTTTTTTAGGACTGCATTAATGAAATTTAAAACACATCTGGCAATATTGAATATTGTGGCCTGGGTTGCCGTGTTTGGATGTTCAAACACCGCGGGAATTCCAACACCTGAAAAAATCGGAGCAAAGGACCGCGTCAATTTGATGACCGGCGCCAAGGCTGCTGCGGTTGTCAACAAATTACACGGTAGTGCCGTTGCTACTGGCGGAGATGTTATTGCCGAGTACGGGCGTGACACAAAAGACCTGTTGTACATCAGCGCATACACCGATGGGGAAAAAGCCAAAAATGCTTTTGATTTGATGATCGGAAAGATGCGCGCTGCCAAGGGCGGGCCTTTCTCCCATGTGGTGCCCATAAAAATATATGGTGGCCATGTTTACATGGCCCTGGGCATGGGAGCTGTGCATTATATCATCAGGTCGGGAAGTCATCTTCTCTGGCTGCAAACCTATCAATCTTTTGGCACTGTATTGCCACCCCAACTTCTGGCACTCTATCCCGTTTGACTCAACTCTTGCCTGCATGAAAAAGAAGTGCCTTCTATTAAAGCAACTGAAATTACTTTTAATCCTGCCTTTGGCCAACCAGGTCGAAATCCCCTACCAGGCTACTTTTATCTAATACTTTTCTAATAATTGCCGATGGTTCTTAGAGACGTTCTGCCGGGACCCGGGGTGGGTATAAATGCCACCTCCCGGTATATGATTTAATCATGGTATTGATTTTACTAATAATTTGTGTTATAGCGCATTAAGCACCACATTTGGCAAGAAAATGCGTTAGAGGGCAAATCCATGTGGCAAAAATTCATTTTCATCGGTTTAATGCTGCTTCTGGGCTTTTCAACAGCATACGCTGAAGATAATTTTAAAATCGATTATACGCCGGGACTACAGGGGCGGATTGAAATTCTTGAAAACAGGATTCAGAGCCCACCCGCCAATTTTGGCTACCGGACCGTACGCCTGGTCGTCCAGCCGAAGCAGGCCGGAGACAGACCGGTAATCTGGGCCAAGTTCTACGATGCTGAAGGCACGCTCCTGGAAGAAATTTGGGACCGCATCAAAGTTGATGGGCAGCAAAAAATCAAGTTTGACTATATGGATGTCCAGGTAAATGCCGTCAGGCTGGAACTGTCAGTCGGCAACGGCGGATAGCTTCTTTGCATAACCGACCAAAAAAGTCAGAAGTAATCAGATTACAGGTATAAACTTATCCCTTAAGGCTATTTCGAAGCTGAAATACTTCCATTCTTTATTTGATTTCAGTTTGTTGCCATGGCCCGATCCCATTGGTTATATCTAATCGTATTTGTAACCTTGTTCCCACTTGGGTTGCTGTTCCCAGGTTGTTCGGACTACGGAACAACAGTCATTAAAAACGTTCACGTGGTCCCCATGACCACGGAAACGGTTGTCCGCAACCAGACCGTGCTGGTAAAGGGGGATCGGATCGTGGAGATCAGTGCATCCGATTCCATGGCGCTACCCGGAGGCTGCACCATCATAGACGGCCGTGGGGCCTATCTGGTGCCCAGCCTGGCCGACATGCACATCCATACCCGGGATGACTGGCTATCGAAAACCTGGCCGGTGAGCCCTTTGGCGCTGTTTCTGGCCAACGGTGTAACGACCATCCGAGACTTCGGACCAAAAGGCAAAACGAAAACCTTCCCTCTCCATTGGCGGGAAGAGATCAGCTGGCGGGAACTCGACGGACCGTGGATCTATGCAAGCGGCGAAATATTATACACCAGTCCTGCAGACGATGCCGCCGGCCTGGTGCGACGAAACCAGGCCCAAGGATTCGATTTTCAAAAGATCTATTCCTATGTGTCCCCGGGAGACTTCAAGGCCGCCATGACTGCGGCGAAAGAGCTGAAGTTTTACACCGCCGGACACATCCCCTTTCAACTGGGCCTTGCAAAAACCCTGTTCTACGGCCTGGATGAAATTGCCCATATCGAGGAACTGGATTTCGAGTTCATTACCTTCGATCGCAACAAACACCTACCCGCCAAACAATGGTTGCCCTATGTTGTCAACCAGGCCTTGCAACAATATGACATGTCCGGTGGTTTCAATGAAAGGAAGTTTCGCGCAAGATTCGACCCGACCCTCTCTGATATTATCCAACGAATAAAGGCCGCCGACACACCGGTTTGCACGACTTTGTCAGTAGGGGACACAATCGTACAAAAGTTGTTCCAGAGCAGCTGGTTCAGAACGCGGCCCGAGAGCAAGTATATACCCAAAGCCTACTGGCAGGCATTTAAACAAGGCCGTGAAAAACACCAACTGCAATTCCGGGGAGTCGAAAGCCTGGCTCTTTTCAAATACGAACTGGAAAAATTGTTATTGCGGGAGTTGCACCGCGCCGGCATCACCCTGGTATTGTCTACCGATTGCGGGACCGGGCGCATGGGAATCGTGCCCGGCTTCTCTATCCATGACGAATTGCGTATTCTGGTTGACAATGGATTGTCCCCCTACGAGGCTCTGGCCACCGGCACATCCAATGCAGCCAAAGTAGTGGAAAGGATGGGCAAAAGGGGTGATTTCGGTATTATCGCCGTCGGCAAACGGGCTGATCTGGTCATGGTCAATGGCAACCCCCTGGAAAACATCAGTGCCATGAAAAATATCCAGGGCGTGATGGCGGCCGGAATATGGTATGACAAAGCCAAACTGGATGAGATGACAACCTTGAGAGGGAAATGAATATATTGAAACCAGTGGGCGGAATCAAGATCCTGGCAAACCAGCGCCAACCGTATCACCCGATAACTTTGTTTTCTGTAGATAAGTGCGAAGCAGTCCGGCGTTTTCACAACTCCATGACCGATTACAAGCCCACGCCCCTGGTCAGCCTGGACAACCTGGCGGCCGAGTTGGGCATCGCCAAAGTATATGTGAAAGATGAATCCTCCCGCTTCGGGCTCGACTCCTTCAAGGCGCTTGGCGCCAGCTACGGCATGGCTCGGCTGCTGGCCGACAATTTGGGGCAAGAAATCAATACAGTCACAGATGAATACCTGACCTCCCACGATGTAAAAGAAAAAATTAACGCTACCGTATTTGTTTCCGCAACGGATGGCAACCACGGCCGGGCCGTGGCCTGGTGTGCTACCAGGTTGGGATGCAAATCAGTCATCTACCTGCCCAAAGGCGCGGCGACCTTCAGAGTGCAAGCCATCCAAAACCAAGGGGCCGAGGCCCAGGTCACTGATTTGAATTACGATGACGCCGTCCGGCAGGCCACCCGGAAAGCTAGCGAAAACGGCTGGACCCTCATGCAGGACACGGCAATGCCGGGCTACGAGCAGATACCCGCCTGGATCATGCAGGGGTATACGACCATGGTGGCCGAAGCGCTGGAACAGATAGAACGAATGGACGGCCCCATGCCGACCCACGTTTTTCTCCAGGCAGGCGTTGGGTCCATGGCCGGGGCGATACTGGGATTTCTCGTGGAGAGGTTTAAAGGGAAACATCCCATTACCGTTATCATTGAACCGGAAAACGCCGCCTGCATGTACAAATCGACCCTGGCCGGCGACGGCCAGCCACATCGCGTTGAGGGCGGTCTGGAAACCATCATGGCCGGCCTGGCCTGCGGCGAGCCCAACCCCATGGGATGGGAAATCCTGCGTGACTATGCTGATTTCTTCGTGTCCTGTCCAGATTATGTGACGTCTGAAGGGATGCGCAGACTCGCAAAACCGATAAGCCCCGATAGAAGTATTGTTTCCGGCGAATCCGGGGCTGTTGGGATAGGTTTTCTCGAACTGCTGATGCGCAAACCGAATCTTGCGGGCCACAAAAACATCATGCGCTTAGATAAGGACTCGATCGTGCTCGCCTTCAGCACCGAAGGCGATACAGATCCTGAAAACTATCGTCAAATCGTGCACAACGGGCAAATATCATCACCCCTCTGAAGAACGGTTAATTGTTTCAAGTCAACTACTCTGATGAAAAGGCATTGATTGACAACCTGTGGATGACCTCAAGTAGGCCAGTTGTGCTGAACCAGGGGAAGTGTTTTGACGTGCTTCAATCGGGTTTAAGGCTCAGTGTCCGCTTTGCAAGCCGCGCCGACAAACACGGCGGACTATGCTATGGCCAAAATCGGTTTCAAGGTATTCATTTGGGCTCAAGACCCCGTCTTCGTTTTATAGCTTCCGACTTCGCCTAACGGGCTACGCCGGACAAGACTTGGAGCAAGCAAGGCGGAGCGTAAGGACCGGACCTTGAAGCAAAATTCTAATTTTGAGATTAGCTCAAACAAATTAAGCTTTTGATTTGTTGACATTTGCATTCTATCGACATAGAGATAAATATTCCTCTTGAAATTGTACACGTCACGAACCGTACAGTTCATCAGCCCTGCCTATCGAATCCCGCGCGTGCCCTGATCGCGTTCACAATCTGTCGGCTCTCATTTCTCAAATTTAACATCTTTACAAACCGTTAGCCGTGTATTCTCCGTGAGCTGCCATGGAAATATTACTGCAAACAGGATCCTTCAAATTTCCTGAATGGATGCTTCAGGGGATCTTTGCGTCCAGCTGAAGCGCCAAACCATTCTTGTTTGGCCCCGGATAGGCAACCATACATGCCATGATGGCTTAGGCTATCCCACCCGATATGCGAATCACAAACGCTCACCGGGGTCAATTTTATGTGTTTCCCCTGTAGAGCAGAAGATTTTTAAACCATTCATAAAATACAAAAAAAAGGAGGTGGCTGCATGAAGCTTGATCGACGGCAGTTTATTCAGGTGTCGGGCGCTACGGCGGCAGGCCTGGCTGTCAGCCGGTTGGGCTTTGACCTCAGACCGGTCGAAGCGCACGCCCAGATGATAAAAACCCGGTATGCCAAAGAAACAACGACCATATGCTGCTACTGCGCAGTCGGCTGTGGCGCCATCGTGCATACCAGCAAGCGCGGAGACGGCCGGGTAATCAATATCGAAGGCGATCCCGACCATGTCATCAATCGCGGCGCGCTCTGCTCCAAGGGCGCTTCCCTGCGGCAGCTGGCCGACAATGAAAACCGGATCATCAACCCGCTTTACCGCGCACCCTTCAGCGATACTTGGCAGGAGGTCTCCTGGGACTGGGCTCTGTCCAAAATCGCCCAGCGCGTCAAGGCCACCCGTGATTCCACTTTCACGGAAAAGAACGACAAAGGCCAACTGGTCAACCGGACCACCGGGATTGCTTCGGTGGGCAGCGCGGCTATTGACAACGAGGAGTGTTGGACCCTGCAGGCCCTGATGCGCAGTATGGGGCTGGTATATATCGAACACCAGGCCAGGATCTGACACAGCGCCACAGTTGCGGCTTTGGCAGAGTCGTTCGGACGCGGCGCGATGACCAACCACTGGATCGACATCAAAAACAGCGATTGCATTTTGATAATGGGCAGCAACGCTGCCGAGAATCACCCGGTCTCATTTAAATATGTTACCGAGGCCATGGCCAACGGGGCCAAACTGATCAGCGTGGATCCCCGCTACACGCGCACTTCCTCGAAGGCCGATATTTACACAGCCCTGCGGTCGGGCAGCGATATCGCCTTTCTGGGCGGCATGATCAAGTTCATCCTTGACAACCGGCTTTATAACGAAGAGTACGTGGTGGCCTATACCAACGCTTCCTTCCTGGTAAAAAATTCCTATTATTTCAAGAAGGGACTGTTCAGCGGCTATACAAAAAGTACTTCCGGTCCCATACTCGGCAAATACGACAAGTCCACCTGGGCCTTCCAGACCGATAAGAAAGGCGTGCCCAAAATGGATCGGCGTCTGAAAAACCGGCGCTCGGTTTTCCAGCTGCTGAAAAAACATTACAGCCGCTACAACCTAAAGACAGTTTCGCAGGTAACCGGCACCCCCCAAGACGATCTGATCAAGGTGTATAAAACCTACACCGCCACCGGGGCCAAGGGCAAGGCCGGCACCATCATGTACGCCATGGGCTGGACCCAACATACCACTGGCACCCAGACCATCCGCGCCATGGCCATTATCCAGATGCTCCTGGGAAACATGGGTATGGCCGGTGGCGGCGTGAATGCTCTGCGGGGCGAATCCAACGTGCAGGGATCCACCGACCACTGCCTGCTGTGGCACATCTGGCCGGGATACCTGAAGACCCCCCGGGCCTCGAACACCGACCTGAATGCCTACAACGCCAAGTGGACCCCGAATAGCAGTGACCCGCTTTCCGCCAACTGGTGGAGCAACTACCCCAAGTATTCGGTGAGCCTGCTCAAATCGTTTTTCGGGGAGAAAGCCACGGCGGCCAACGGCTTCGGCTACGAGTGGCTGCCCAAGGTGGACGACGGTGTGGGCTATTCGTGGTTCGACCTGTTCGATGCTATGTACAACAAGGAGATCAAGGGCTTTTTCGCCTGGGGAATGAACCCGGCCTGTTCCGGGTCCAATGCCGGCAAGGTTCGCACAGCCCTTGCCAACCTGGACTGGATGGTCAACGTCAACCTCTTCGACAACGAAACCGGCTCTTTCTGGAAAGGGCCCGGCAACGATCCATCCACGATCAAAACCGAAGTCTTCATGCTGCCCGCTGCCGCTTCGATGGAGAAAGAAGGCAGCATTACCAATTCCGGCCGCTGGATGCAGTGGCGTTACCAGGGCCCCAAACCGTTGGGTAACAGCCGCCCTGACGGCGAGATCATCACCGCCCTGGGCCACAAGCTCAAGGAGGCCTATGCGCAGGGCGGCGTCTATCCGGATCCCATCCTGAACCTGAAATGGGACTACGAGACCAACGGGGCGTACGACCCTCACAAGGTGGCCAAGGAGATCAACGGCTACTTTCTGGAAGATGTCACCGTTAAAGGCAAAAACTTTAAAAAGGGCACCCTGGTACCCAGTTTCGCTTTTCTGCAGACGGACGGTAGCACCTCTTCGGGTAACTGGCTCTACTGCAACAGCTACACCGAAAAGGGGAACATGGCGGCCCGCCGCAGTGGCAAGGACGCGTCCAACAACATTGGGCTCTATCCCGAATTCTCCTGGTGCTGGCCGGTCAACCGGCGCATCATCTACAACCGCGCCTCGGTGGATCCGACCGGCAAGCCGTGGGATGAAAAGCAATGGGTAATCAAATTCGCCGGCGACCAGAAAGATGGCAAGTGGGTTTCCAAAAAATGGATCGGCGATGTGCCTGACGGCGGCTGGTACCCATTGCAAAACCCGGACGGCAGCGCACGCACGGATGCCAAATACGCCTTTATCATGCGCAAGCACGGCCACGCCCAGATCTTCGGCCCAGGCAGAGCCGACGGCCCCTTCCCCGAGCATTATGAACCGCTGGAGTGCCCCGTTGAGGAAAACTATCTCAATCCGGTCATGGTAAATCCAACAGCCGCGGTATACACCACCGGGGCCGACACGTATGCAACCTGTGACCCCCGCTTCCCTTATGTGGCGACCACCTATCGCGTCAGCGAGCACTGGCAGACTGGCTTGATGACTCGCACCCAACCCTGGCTGCTGGAGCTGCAGCCGCAGGTGTTTGTGGAATTGAGTGAAGAACTCGCCAAGCTCAGGCAGATCAAAAACGGTGAACGGGTCAAGGTCAGCAGTGCCCGTTCTGAACTGGAGGCCACGGCAATTGTTACCAAACGTTTCCGACCCTTCAAGATGGGTAGATTGATCGTCCACCAGGTAGGGCTGCCCTGGTCTTTCGGGTGGCGCTGGCCCGCTAGTGGTGCTGAAGAGAGCGCCAATTTGCTGACCCCGCCGTCGGGTGATGCCAATACCCGGATTCCGGAAACCAAGGCCTTTATGGTCAATGTCTCGAAAGTGTAAGGAGGTGATCTGAATGTCTTTCGCAATTTTTATCGACACAACTGCATGTACCGGCTGTCGGGGCTGCCAGGTCGCCTGCAAGCAGTGGCACGACCTGCCGGCGGAGGAGACCCATAACAGCGGATCGTATCAGAATCCGGCGGACTTGTCCTTCAATACCTATAAGCTGGTCCGCATGTCGGAAAAAGTGGTCGCCGGCCGCCTGCGCTGGCTCTTTTTTGCAGAACAGTGCCGGCACTGCGTCGACGCCCCCTGTCTGGAGGAGGCTGACGATGCCGGTGCCGTCTATAAAGACGGGGCAACGGGTGCCATCCTGTACACGGCCCAGACCCGGAATGTGGACGCGGACAGCGTGATTCAGTCCTGCCCCTACAATGTCCCCCGCCAGGCCGCCGACGGCACCCTGGCCAAGTGCGACCTGTGCAACGATCGGATTCACAACGGTGAACTGCCGGCCTGTGTCAAGACCTGCCCCACCGGGACGATGAATTTCGGAACCCTTGAGAAAATGCGGGCACTTGCCCGGTCCCGGCTGAATGCGGTCAAGGCCAAGTTTCCCAAGGCCATGCTTGCCGATCCCGATGATATTCGGGTCATCTACCTGGTGGCCCATGCCCCGAATCTTTACCACGAATATGTGATCGGTTCGACCGGGGCACATGGGATGACCCGCCAGATGGCGTTCAATCGGATGCTACGCCCCTTCAAGAGGGCTGCCGCCCATCTGGGATAATTAACCCGACCGGCCGGGACAGCAATCCGGCCGGTCAATTCCGGAAATCGATTAAAGGGTCTGGCCATGACGACTGCCCCACAATACCCGACCGAAGCCCTGATCCGGGCCAGTTTTGAAAATGCCCTGGGGACCGAAACGGCGTATACTGAACTCCTGCCCTTCTTCCAGTCCCTGTACGAAATGCAGGCCGCGGCCCTGAAAACAACCCTGCCTGGGGAGATCGATCTTGCACCGGAAGTTGTAAGCACCCGGCACGCAGCGGAAATGCCCTTGGTCGAGCGGGGTGAGATCACCCTGGACCCGGCGGCCGCGACGGCCCTGCTGCAATCCATTCTGGCCGCAGCACAAAGCGCCAACCGCCAACTGGCGGCTTCCGCAACATTGCTGGACGGCTTTTTTGCAGGTGATGAAAGCCGCCTGGCGCGATGCCATCGGATGTTTCTGGACAAGGACCGCAACGGCCTCAGCGGGCTCTGCAGCGAGATCGGCATCGAGGCTGAACCACTGGATTTCTTTCTCTACAACAGCCTGTGGCCGTCCCTGGCCAGTCACGCCCGGCGGCTGTCGGCGGAATATGCCCCCAACGACGACTGGGTCAGGGGCTACTGCCCCATTTGCGGCGCCCTGCCGAAAATCGCCTTTCTTTCAGAAACCGGCCGGCGATTCCTGGTCTGCCGCTTCTGTCGCCATGAATGGCCCTTCGAACGAATCCGGTGCCCCTTTTGCGATAATAAAGACACTGCCCCCATGGGATATCATGTCAACGACGACGACAAAGCGCATCGCATAGACACCTGCGACCGTTGCAAAATCTATATCATCACGGTGGACACACGTCGGCTGCCGCGTGACTTCTACCCGCCCCTTGAAGCCCTCGTCGCCACCCACCTGGAACTGAAAGCGGAGCAGATGGAATATCGACAGGCGATAGATTTGAATTTTGAAGATTTGAGCCCGGGAGTCTGGTAGGCCATGCGATCAAGAGCGATGCAAAGAGCCTGGCTGGTGATGATCGGCCTGATGCTTCTCAGCCCCGGCAACGCGTCCCCGGCGGAAGGCAACCCATGGACCGCCATCCGCCTGCCGACGCCGGCCGATTCCGCCGTGCGGCAATACCTGGGCCTGCCTGAAAGCGAACACTTCACCGTCGGTCAGATCGCGGCGGAAGCCGTCATTGTCCAAGTTTACAGCATGTACTGTCCCCATTGCCAGCGTGAGGCCCCCCGGGTCAACGAGATGTACGACCGCATTGCCGGGCAGACCGGGCTCCATCGGCGGGTGAAAATGATCGGCGTGGGGATCGGCAATTCTCAATTTGAAGTGGATTTCTACCGGGAAACATATGATGTAAGGTTTCCCCTTTTCCCGGATGGCAAGTTCATCATCCACAAGCAGCTGGGTGAAACCAGGACCCCTCATTTTTTCGTGCTGAAACCAGCTGGGAACGGGCAAGTCAAAGTGGTTTATGATCAGGTCGGGGGGTTTGCCTCTTCCGGAAAGTTTCTGGAGATGGTTCGAAAACACATCGCGAACTGATAGATGGGCGCATTATGAAGCGACAGGCAAACAATATCAACAGAATCTTACTCGCAGCCGCCATCTGGCTTCAGGCAGCCGGGACAGTCCTGGCCGGTTCGGCCGCTTTTAAAGACAATATATTCGATCCCGGACAGCTCCAACCCCGCGACAGCCAGCTGAAGGTCGCCGTAGGAAAAGCAGCGCCCGATTTCACCCTGCCCGCCATCGATGGCCGTAGCATCCGGCTCAAGGATTATCACCGGAAAAAGAATGTGCTCCTATCCTTCATTCCGGCCGCCTGGACACCGGTCTGCTCCGATCAATGGCCCGGCTACAACCTGGCGCGGCCTTTCTTCGAAAAATACAACACCATCCTGCTGGGCATCAGCGTGGACAGTCAGGCGACCCTGCATGCCTGGACCCGGCAGATGGGCGACCTGTGGTTTCCGGTCCTCTCCGATTTCTGGCCCCACGGCGCAGTCGCAGATCGCTATGGCGTGCTCCGCAGCGACGGCACTGCCGAGCGAGCCCTGATCTTCATCAACTCAAGCGGTATTATCACCCACATCCATGTCTCCGATATCAACGTCCGCCCGCCCCTGGAACTCATTGTCAAACAACTGGCCCGGATGTCAGCGGACGAATGAAGATCGTCTTGGGTCACAGCCAGGGATTCGGCAGCTATCCTCGCTTTAAGATATAAATACCTATAGAAGCAGTTTTTGAGCCTTCAATTGTATCTTTTGAATATATGTAAAAGCTATCTCAAAATTGAATTTTGGACCAAGGTCAAGGCGGAAACGAATTCTAAACCGGAGGAATACAAATAGTATTTCGAGGATTTAGGATTTGTTTCCAACGCAGAGATTGGGCCAAAAGGCTGTTTTGAGATAGCTTTTAGCGGTACATGCGGTAGTCTATACCGTACCGCTTCGCCTTGTAGTTAAACTTTCTTACCGTCGTCTTCAGCAATTCCGACGCCGCCGTCGCGTTCCCCCGCGTATTCTTCAACGCATCGATTATCATCTCACGCTCCAGACCCTCGACCGCCTCATCCAGTGACTGACCCGGCAGGGTATCCGACTCTTCGCCGGTCTGGAGGGTCGGCGGCAGGTGGTAGCTGTGGATGACACCCTCTTCGCAGAGCAGGACAGCCCGCTCGATGCAGTTTTCCAACTCGCGCACGTTGCCCGGCCAGTGGTAGGCCATGAGCATGTCGATGGCCGGGGTGGAAAACCGTTTGATGTCCTTCTGGTTCTCGCTGGAGTATCTTTCCAGGAAAAAATCGGACAACAAGAGAATATCGGTTTTGCGCTCACGCAGGGGCGGCATGTAAATGGGAAACACGTTCAGCCGGTAATACAGGTCGCCGCGGAAGGATTCCTCTTCAACCGCGCTTTCCAGGTTTTTATTGGTGGCGGCAATAATGCGCACATCAGCCTTGATGGTCCTTTGGCCGCCGACCCGCTCGAACTCTTTTTCCTGGAGGACCCGCAGCAGGTTGGCCTGGACGTCCAGCCCGATCGATCCGATTTCATCCAAGAACAGGGTGCCTTTGCTGGCCAGTTCAAATCGGCCCAGTTTCTGTTTGATGGCCCCGGTAAAGGCCCCCTTCTCGTGCCCGAACAATTCGCTCTCGATCAGGTTCGTGGGGATCGCCGCGCAGTTGATCTTGACGAACGGCCCCTTGGCCCGCAGACTGTTGTAATGGATGGAGTTGGCCACCAGTTCCTTGCCAGTGCCGCTTTCCCCGCGGATCAACACCGTGGCGTTGCTCTTGGAGACCTGGGAGATCATCTGGTACACCTCCCGCATCTTGTTGCTGTTGCCCACAATGTTGGTGATGGTGTACTTGTTTTCCAGCTCCTTTTTCAGGCGTTTGTTCTCTTCGCGCAGCTGATCTTTCTCCCGCTTGATGGTCTCCAACCGGACGACGTGCTGAGCGATCATGGCGGCCACAACCGATAGGAGCTTTTGACCCTGCTTGAGGGGATAGCTCTCCGCAAAGGACTTGTCCACACTCAGGGCGCCGATCACCTGGTTACCTGTCTTGATCGGTACGCAGATAAAGGAGCGCTCCTGGTCCTGCTTCGATTTACGGGTGGCGGTCCGGTTGAGAAATTCCGGCTCCTCGCTGATACGTGGAATGGCAATAGGCACACCGGTCTCGATGACCCGGCCGGTAATCCCTTCGCCGAGCTTGTATTTGACACTTTTCACGGCCGACTTGGACAGGCCGTGGGCAACCTCGATATTGATTTCGTTGCGTAGGAGATCCAGGATAGTGACGGTCCCCCGGATCATGTCCATGGAGTTGGAAAGAATGTCCAGGACAGAGTACAGGGTTTTTCTAAGGTCCATATGCTCGTTGAGCGCTTTGCTGATTTCGTAAAGCAGCGTAACTTCTTCAATTCGTTTCATAATTTATCATTCCACCCATTATTGGATTGTGGCGGTATTACCCATTGTGTAAAGTGTCTGGCATTGTTTACAATTCTGACACATAATGCTCTTTTTGCTACAGTTTTGAAAATTTCATAAATTCAAATACAAAAATGTAATTAGTATTATTCTAACCATTAATGCAAGCCTTTTATTTGAAGCGGCTGCAAGGCATCCCTTTAGGCAACAATTCCGGCTTTGGAGCGAAAAGTTCGACACGCAGTGCCGGTTTTCAAGCCGAACGGCGCAACCGTAAGCGCTATCCTCGAAATATTCCATATATTCCTGCGGTTGCGACCACCATAAAAAGCTCGATCAGGCGGGAAGTCCCGATTATCGGGGAACTTCTCGCTCCGCTTAGGCTTTGCACCTAATTGAATGCCTTGCAGCCGCTTCTCAGCATTTGACAGACCCAAATCTATACTTACCGCATCCTTTTGGTATCAAATTAAAAACACGAATCGGATAGAGTAGCCACAGCCAAGAAATCGGAAACACTGGTTCTTGACCAATATCCACTTTTTGACATAGTGGTAAACAGATCCACCCTTCTCGATACCGCATAAAGGAAAAGGCGGCTTATGATCCTGCATGTCGACATGGATGCATTTTATGCGTCGGTCGAACAGCTCGACAACCCCGAACTGCGCGGCAAGGCGGTCATCGTCGGCGGCAAGTCTAAACGAGGGGTGGTCTCCGCCGCCAGCTATGAAGCCCGGCATTGTGGGGTACATTCGGCCATGCCGATCTTCAAGGCCAAAAAGCTTTGCCCGGAAGCAGCCTTTATCAAACCACGGATGTACCGCTATAAGCAGGTTTCTAAAAATGTTATGGCGGTTTTGGAACAATTCACACCCATGGTCGAGGTGGTTTCCATCGATGAAGCCTACCTGGATGTCAGCGGCTGCGGCCGCCTGCACGGCACACCTCTGGACATTGCCCAGAAAATTAAAAAGGAAATCAAACACCAGACCGGATTGAACTGTTCGGTGGGCATCGCGCCGCTTAAGTTCCTGGCCAAGATCGCCTCGGATATGGACAAACCGGATGGCCTGACCGAAATCACGCCAGCGGAAACAGCCGATTTCATCGAGAACCTGGTGATTGAAAAGGTACCCGGGGTGGGCAAAATCACCGGCAAGATCCTCAAGGAGATGGGAATCCACAGACTCGGGGAGGCCCGGCAATACACTGAAAAGGCCCTGACCGAACGCCTCGGCAAGTTCGGCATCCGGCTGCTGGCACTGGCCAATGCCCAGAGCGACGCCCGGGTTGAACCGGATGCCGCCGCCCATTCCATCAGCACGGAAAACACCCTGTCAGAAAACACCTCGGATCGCCAGTTTTTGACCAACAAGCTGCTCGCCCAAGCGGAAACCGTCGCCCGTCAGCTGCGGGCCAAGAAGTTCAAAGCCCGCACCGTCACCCTGAAAGTCAAACATGCCGATTTCAAACTAATCACCCGGCGCACCACCTTGGAACGTCCCACTCAATCCGGCATGACCATCTTCAAGGCGGCGGCCGACCTGTTTCGGGACTACCCCCTGACCATGGACCTGCGCCTTATCGGTGTCGGCGCCTCGGGCCTGCTGCCCATGGACACACCCGTCCAGCAGGATCTCTTCAGCAGTGATACGGGTACGGGATCGGATCAAAAGTGGGAAAAGGCAGACCAGGCGCTGGATGATATCGCCAAGAAATTCGGGAGGGGAACGGTCAAGCGCGGGGCGTTGGTGGACCCCAAGGAAGAATAGGTGGGTTGGCTTCCGTCATTCCGGACCTGATCCGGAATCCAGGGGACATATCAATGCCCTCTGGATCCCGGCCTTCGCCGGGATGACGCCAATCACCTGAATAATAGTATAGTTACGATTTTATTGGTTTTGAATTTTCCCTTTGGGACGCGCCGAGCATCGCAGGAAAGGGCGAAGGAGCGAAGTGCTTGTCTGAGCGCAGCGAGTTGTGCTGAGCGCGCCCTTTACGAGAAGCACAGGGGAGCCCGCAGGGCCGCGTACCACGGGCTCAACAAGTCAAGAACTTCGGTAACAAAAAGTTCAGAGACATAGGTGACACTTTTTATGGTTACCCTTTAACATTATTGGTTCTTTTACATCTTTGT
>Ga0126326_1000029_pt1 | contig 95872 bp, 80 predicted proteins | sample InaspJWI67metaG_FD_94485 | JGI IMG/M metagenome (GOLD analysis project Ga0126326, IMG submission 94485) | Marine gutless worms symbiont microbial communities from Oahu, Hawaii - Inanidrilus sp. 1 OAHU.JWI-67 metaG | ecosystem: Host-associated > Annelida > Digestive system > Unclassified | place... | reverse complement strand
GTATTAAATTGTATCACCTTTAAGCGTCAGGTTGTCGAAGCGATCCAGGTTCGTACCTGGTGGATGGAACTGTTCCACTGGTTGGATAATCTCAGGCGGACAAACATCTTATATAAATTTTCGATAAACTGTATGACCCGGTCGTAGAGATAGATTTTTTCAAGCACAAATCCCTCAACATCTTCGTTGATTTCCGGACGGGCGGTCGCCGGTGTTTTCAGACCGCTGATATTCAGGCTTTGTCCCTTGATGTTGAACTGCCATTTTTGTTCACCGCTGCGGTAAACAAGATTTACTTCTGCAACCAGAGCACCCTTTTTCAATGCCAAAAGTCCTTCTTCCAGACCGGCATTATCTCCTTTGATTGTTATGTTTTCGTCTGTATCATTGTGGTGGTTTTCCAGTACCATTCGGTTCCCAATTTCAAGTGCGGTAAGATCCTGATCCAGAGGTCGAAGTTCATCCTGTTTATTTTCAATCATATACCACAACCAGGTCAGAAATTCGTTTCCCAGAAACCGATATCTGTTGTAAGCCACCGCTACATCAAGCATGCTATACTCCACTATGTTCTGTATTCTGTCGGCGAAAGTCGGTTAAGAACATCCCTTTCGGAGTCAGACAGGTCGGCTATAAATTCTGCGGACGTGTATGGAAACATACGTATGAGCGACAGATTGAAGGATTGAGAAAAAAGGCCTTCCAGTTCTTCATTGGCTGCTTTCAGGTTGGTAAAAAACCACAGTTTCCCTTCTTCATAATTCCAGATCAGGTCATATATGTTAGGCGTGGCCGGGATGCGTAAATACAGGGAATGCAAAACTTGCTCTTTGATCATTTTCTTTTCACTGCTTGATATAAAATTGCGGCCGCTTTTAGCCAGACGTTTGTCTATTTCGATCGTATAATGCTTTTTTACGATTTTCGGCGGTATGTTTTTCTTGTCGATTCTTAGTGAAAACACCAGGTGGGTTCCGAAAAGGTGTGAGGATCCTTCGAAGCCGGGAGAAAACGGTGTTTCAAAAGATGTCCAACCAATCGATTTGTCCAATGCGGCATTGTCGATTTCCGATGCGGCATTGTCTTTAAGACCGTTTGCAATTGTATCCAGAACCGGTTCCTTCAGGTGGCCCTGAACTTTGTACCGCGTAATCGAAACAATTGACGACCCTAATCCCATATTTCCAGCACCCTAATCAACCTTAATCAACCTGCATTGCAGATATCTATATGTAGTGTATCTTATTTATAAAATCAAAAATATATAGCGTATATATGCTGTCCTTACAAGTTATTTTTCGATCTGGCAAACAGGCAATTTTTTAACCCGGGGGATGGATTTCAGAGACCGATTAATATATATTCCCAACGGGTCACAATCACGTCCGTATAAATACAATACTACCTTCGTCGGCAGGAAAACCGCCACATGGAATTTATTGCAGACCTGCACATTCATTCTAAATTTTCGCGAGCCACTGCCAAAAATCTCGACCTGGAAAACCTGCACATTGCCGCCCAGTGCAAGGGGATAAGGGTTATTGGTACCGGTGATTTCACTCACCCGGGCTGGTTTGCGGAAATATCTGAAAAACTTGTGCCTGCTGAAGCGGGCCTTTTTAAGTTGAACGAAGAGCTCGCACGGGTGTGTGATCAACGGGTTCCGGGTGCTTGCCGCCAACCTGTACGTTTTATATTGACTGCCGAAATCAGCAACATATACAAAAAGGCCGGTAAAACGCGTAAAAATCATAATCTTGTATTTGCTCCCGATCTTGACACGGCTCAAAAGTTCAGCGCATCTTTGGACAAAATCGGAAACATTCACTCTGACGGTCGTCCGATTTTAGGATTGGATGCCAGGGACCTGCTTGAAGTCGTGCTGGAAACCAGCGACAATGGGTTTCTGGTTCCGGCCCACATTTGGACGCCGTGGTTTTCACTTCTCGGCTCTAAATCGGGTTTTGACTCGATCGAAGCCTGTTTCGAAGATTTGACCCCGTATATTTTTGCCGTGGAAACCGGGCTTTCCTCTGATCCGCCGATGAACTGGCGCGTTTCAGACTTAGACGGCCTGACACTGATTTCCAACTCTGATGCCCATTCGCCCCAAAAATTGGGACGGGAGGCAAATCTGTTCGATACCCAGCTTTCCTATTTTGGATTGCGATCGGCTCTAGAATCCGGCGATCCCTCACAATTTCGGGGTACCATCGAATTTTTTCCGGAAGAAGGCAAATATCATCTTGATGGACATCGAAAATGCAGCCTGCGGTTTTGGCCTCGGGAGACGATCAAAAATAAGGGAATCTGTCCGGTATGCGGCAAACCGCTGACCTGCGGCGTGCTTTACCGGGTGGAGGAGTTGGCGGATCGGCCGGAGGGCGTAACACCGGAAAAATATCATCCATATTTTAACATGATTCCACTGGTTGAAGTGCTGGCGGAAATTTTTAATGTGGGAACCGGATCCAAGCGCGTGTTGAAAAATTATCAGGCCCTGCTGGAGAAATTCGGTTCCGAGTTTTCCATCCTGCGCAGTATAGAACCGGATAATTTTGTTAAAGCCGGTATCCCGATGCTGGGCGAGGCGATAAAAAGAATCAGACAAAACAAGATAGAGATATCCCCCGGGTACGATGGCGAGTTCGGTGGGGTAAAAATCTTTCATCCCAACGAACGGGAACTTTTGGGTGCTCAGCAATCCTTGTTTGCGATGCCGGTCGGGCTTTCAAACAAAAACCTTCGTTCCGTTCAAAAAAAAGCAACAGATCAAACGCATTCCCCAAAACAGCCGGCAACTTTTAAAACCAAGGTCCAACCGGCAGCCGACAAACCAGATAACGAAGCTTTTCAGGCTGGATCCGGAATGGATAGAACTGCTGGGTTGCTGGACGGTCTAAACTTGGAACAGTGCCGAGCGGTTGAACACACGGCAGGCCCGTTGCTGATAGTCGCAGGTCCCGGAACCGGAAAAACCCTCACCCTCACCTATCGGATTGCGCACCTGATTTCCAGATTACATGTCGATCCGCGCAGCATTTTAGCTGTTACCTTTACCAACAAGGCATCCGAGGAAATGCACCAACGTCTTGAGAACTTGCTGGATGGCTCAGCGCCTCTTCCGCTGGTTGCCACGTTTCACGCGCTATGCCTGCAGATATTAAAAGAGATCGATAAAGGAGAAGACCATACCCTGATCGATGAGATCGACCGCCGCGAACTGATGTTAAAAGCGCTCCGATTGGCGCAGAAAAAGGGATTTAAAATAGGATTGAAACCTAACAAAGTTTTTGATCGGATATCAGCTGCCAAACAGCGTCTGCTCGCCCCCGATGAGCTGCACACCAATACCGACACATATGAAGATTTGAAGGCTGTCGCGGCTGTTTACCGTTCATACCAGCATTTGTTATCCACCCAGAGGCTATATGATTATGAAGATCTGGTATTCAAGGTTGTGCGTTTACTGGAAACCGATTCAAACCGTTGTCGGCAATATCAGCAACGCTTTCAGCATATTCTCGTTGATGAATACCAGGATCTTAATCAAGGACAGTACCGGCTCATCCGAGCGATTTCACCACTTGGCAGGAACCTTTTTGCCATCGGCGATCCGGACCAGTCCATTTACGGGTTTCGAGGATCGGATGTCCGCTATTTCAAGCAGTTTTTTAAGGACTATCCCGATGCCGGGATTGTTAAACTGAAAAAAAATTACCGTTCCACCCAGACTATTTTAGATGCGTCCCGACAGATGATCATTGCCGGAAACGACAGTCAGAAAACAAAATCGCGCATTTACTCCGGCATCCAGGGCCTAAAGACCATCGGTATTTTTGAAACGGATTCAGAAAAGGCTGAGGCAGTTGCCGTTGGAAAAAAGATCGAACAGATGATCGGCGGGATGGGATTTTACTCGCTTGATTTCGGAAAAGTAGACGGTTTCGAAGACAGAGCGCCTTTTGGGTTTTCAGATTTTGCCATTCTATATCGAACCGGAGCTCAGGGTGAACGAATGGGGCAGATTTTAGAAAAGGCCGGCATCCCCTGCCAAACGACCCATAAAAGATATCTGCATCACAATAAAGGCCGCAGCGTCATTTTATCCTATCTGAAAATTATTGAAAGCGCTGGATCCTATCTGGATCTTGAGCGCATTTCCGGATATGCTCTTTTAAAGCTAAAAAAAGCTGTACTGGAATCTTTTATCGATTGGGGGGTTCAGCACAGCTTTACCCTGACGCAGGCGCTAGCCGAAATCAAGCGCTGTCCAATACCGGGTGTGAAAAGGCAAGATCAGAGACAAATAGTGGCATATGCAAGCCAATTGCAGGATTTAAAAGCTGAAATAAGGCCGATGCCTGTTCGTCAGAAAATCGATCTGATTTATAAAAATTTAAACCCGCGCTACTTTGATAAACACCCCGATCATGCCGACCAGCAAAATGAAATCCAGAATCTGGCTGGCGGTTGTGGCAAAAATTCGGCGGATTTTCTGGTGAAGATGACTTTGCAGACCGATACCGACCTTTACGATTCGAAAGCCGAGAAGGTCGCCCTTTTAACCATGCATGCAGCCAAAGGGCTGGAGTTTCCGGTAGTATTTATCACCGGCTGCGAGAAGGATTTGATTCCGTTGCGTCCGACGGAAGGTGCCGTTCAAAATATCGAAGAAGAAAGGCGTTTGTTTTATGTGGCCATGACTCGCGCCAAAGATATACTTTATCTAACCCATGCCCGCAAACGCAATATCTACGGCAAACTTACAGCCCGGAAACCGTCACCATTTGTGATGGATATCGAGAAGCGACTCAAAAGATATGAAAGTTCGGAGAAAATCAAATCAAAGCCGGTCGATAAAGGCCCGAAGCAGCTAAAATTATTCTAGGTGCGCCGCCACAGTCTATTGATTGAGATTTTCTTTTGATCGACATACGATGTTGGCATCGCCCATAAGCAAAACCATATGAGCCCGGGGATAATTATCTTGAGAAAATATAAAAATAATAGTAAAATACGTGAGCAATTAAAGTGGAACGGGTGCCGTATAAATTTGTTCCGGATATAAAGAATCGGGAAAAATCAGAATATGGTGTTGCGGAACATAATCAGAAATATGCTCATCGGACTTACGACCATCGCTCTGCAAATAAGCCTTTCATCAACAGCCCTTTACGCCGACATATACATGTATATAGACCAAAACGGCGTGGTTCATTTTACAAACGTACTGACCGCATCCGAATCGGATTACCGTATTTATATCAAGGAACGCAGGGATGACTCTTACAGTATTTATACCGCCGATCAGTACGATCATTTTATTAAAGAGGCTTCCGAGCTGTACAGTGTTTCTTACCCGTTGCTCAAGGCGATCATAAAAGCCGAATCGGACTTTAACCCGCGTGCGGTATCAAAAAAAGGTGCCCTGGGACTCATGCAGCTTATGCCTGAAAACGTCAAGGCCATGAGGATCAGCGATCCCTTCGATCCCTGGGAAAATATTATGGGTGGTGCACGTTACTTCAGAAAGATGCTGGACCGGTTTGAGGGCAAACTCTCCCTATCACTGGCGGCGTATAACGCCGGCCCCACCACCGTTGAACGCTACAATTACAAAATCCCCCCCTATAAAGAAACCGAAAAGTATGTGGAAAAAGAGTTAAGGTATTATTACTCTTATAAATTTTAACCTGCGGGTACGATAACCTGGGCACTGCGAGATGGAAGGTAAAGACTGATTTGGTGTCTCAGGTGGGCATGTTCTCGATTTTCGAGTGTAAAGTATATCTGATCCGGATCTAAACGTCCATGCCCGCCGTATAACAGGGCATCACTGTCCAGAACCATCTTGTACTTTCCCGAAGGTGCTTCAAAGCGATAATCGCTGAAAGAACGTTCGGGATGAAAGTTAAAAACAAAAATCAACCCCTTTCTTTCAAAAGCGATGATCTTGTCTTCTGTATGCTCATGCAGCAGATGGGGCATTGACGCGTCCAGCAGGTAATATTGTTTTGCCAGGATAATCATGTCTCGGTCGAATTTTGCCAACAGATGGTATTTGAGTTCGGGGTCATCCACAAGATGCCACTGACGGCGGGCGTATTGATAAGACCAGTTGTTACCTTCCCGGGGGAAATCGATCCATTCAGGATGCCCGAATTCATTTCCCATAAAATTAAGATAGCCGCTGTCTGCAGTTGCCATGGTAATGAGCCTGATGAGCTTGTGCAGGGCGATGCCGCGGCCAACCTGCAAATGGGCGTCATCGATGCGCATGCCATCATACATATCCGCACCGATCAACCGGAATATGATCGATTGATCGCCTACCAGCGCCTGATCATGGGATTCGGAGTAACTGATCGTCTTATCTTCGCTTCTACGATTGGTCAGTTCATACCACAGGTTTCCCATCGGCCAGTTTTCATCGGCTGTGTCCTTGATCAAACGAATCCAGTAGTCAGGAATGCCCATCGCAAAACGATAATCAAACCCGAATCCGCCATAGGACAGCGGTGAGGCTAGGCCCGGCATACCGCTGATGTCCTCGGCGATGGTCAGCGCATCCGGGCGGATGTCATGAATCAAACGGTTGGCAAGGGCTAGGTAGGTCAGCGCATCTTCGTCTAGGCTGTCGTTAAAATAATCGTCATAGGAGGTAAACGCCCGCTCGAGCCCGTGATGCAGATAGAGCATGCTGGTGATACCGTCGAAACGGAAACCGTCAAACCGAAATTCGTCCAGCCAGTACCTGCAATTAGAGAGTAGAAAGTGCAGCACCTGGTGTTTCCCGTAATCGAAACAGCGTGAATCCCATGCCGGATGTTGACCCCGGGGACCGTCATGGAAATACTGGTGCAGCGTGCCGTCAAAACGACTCAAGCCTTCCACTTCATTGGATACGGCATGCGAATGCACAATGTCCATAATTACGGCGAGTCCTTCTTGGTGGGCCACATCGATCAGCGCTTTCAGATCGTCGGGTGTTCCGAAGCGGGACGAGGCGGCGAAGAAATTTGAAACCTGGTAGCCGAAAGAGCCGTAGTAGGGATGTTCCTGGACGGCCATCAACTGTATGGTATTATAACCGCTGGCTGTAATCCGGGGAAGGATACCGCGGGTGAATTCTTGATAAGTCCCGATTTTTTCTTCTTCCTGGGCCATTCCAATGTGAACTTCGTATATGAACGGCGGATCATCCGGGCGCTGCCAGTCCGTTTTTTGCCACCGATACGGAACTGGCGGCCTCCAAACTTGGGCATTGAATATCTTGGTTTCAGGATCCTGAATCACACGCCGCGCATATGCGGGAATGCGGTCCCCTTCCCCCCCCGGCCAGTGAATTCGCAGTCGGTACAATGCGCCGTGTTGAATTTTTTCCCGTGAAAGGCGGATTTCCCATACACCTTCGTCGCCTTTTTCCAGAGAAAACTCGCGGCGTTGCTGCCAGCCCGTCATTTCCCCGACCAGGTATATCGCCGTTGCGTTCGGGGCCCACTCACGAAACACCCATTCATCATTTCGAAAATGAAGACCGAAATATTCATGACCGGCAGCAAAATCCGCTAGGCTCATTTTTCCCAGGGTTAGACGTTCTGCTGTTTTTTCAATGCGTTCCAGCCTGCACCGGATAACATCCACATAAGGTTGAAGGTACGCATCACCCTTGAGCAAACGGTTCAAGCGGTCTGTGATCAGGTTCATTGGGGATCCTTGCTCCAGGTGTCGATATCGATTGAACCCGCAGCGTTTGTCGGTATTTATCTGTCAGATATCTTCAATGCAGGCATCTTCCGGGGGCAGACTGGTGATCAATGGACGCTGCAGCATTTTCTCGTAGAGTTTGATGTACAGGCTGGCTGTGGCCGCGTGGGTAAAATCGCCGGCACTCTGCTTCATCACCCGTCTGATTTGCCGAGCTTTGGTTTTCGACGGTATTTGATGAAATGCCATCGCCTGTTCAACGGCCCACAGCAGTCCGTTGCTATCGAAAATATCGAATAAAAATCCGTTTCCGGAATCATTTTCAACGTCTAGCCGGGCAATCGTGTCATGAATGCCGCCGGTGTTATGGGCAATGGGAAGCGCACCGTATATGGGTGCAATCATCTGCGGCAGACCGCAGGGTTCAAACAGCGAGGGCATGAGAATGAAATCGGCGGCGGCGTAGGCCAAATGTTCTAGCTGTTCGTTAAAATTGCATACCGCCACCCGTTTCTGAAATTGATGCTGATTGACAATATCGCGAAAAACCGGTTGGTATTCGCCGTCGGCAACGAAGACGATTTGAAGGTTCTTTTCCCAGTAGCGCGATATGATCAAGTATAAAATATCCGCCAGAAGCTGACAGCCCTTTTGAACCGGATCCAATCGGGAAGGCCAGAAAAACACGGGTGCCTCCGGGTCTTCGACCAGCCCCAGATTGCGCTGTAAAAAACGTTTGTTTTCCCTTTTCCCATCGCCGTGGTCTTGCGGGCCATAGCCCCTTTTAAGATCTTTGTCCGTTTGTGGATCGAATGACGGGTCCGGTGCGTTTAGAATTCCAGTCGCACAGCCGGCATGATATTTGTTGGTGATCTCCTGTCGTAAATGCGGTTCGATAAAATTGTGACGGCCCTCCACAATTTCAACCAAAAAGTTGGGGCTGACAGTGTTGATAAAGTGGGCCGCAAATACGCCACTGGTTAAAAAATCAACGGGATTTGAGTCACGCGCAGCCTCGTAATTGCTCGACATTTGCTCATAATACAAATGCTGCCAGAAAAATGCGGCATCGACGCCCCGGTCTTCGATTTGTGACAGGGTACCTTCAACGGTGTGAATGTTGTGGATGGTGAACAGGCAGGGAATACCCATCTGACGCGCCATGGCGGGTATCAGTCCGGTCATCCAATCGTTGCAATGTATTAAATCCGGCTCCACCAGAGGAACGATGTTGTTCATCACCTCACGCTGGAAAGCTAGGGCGAGCTTGATGTTCTCTACCCCGTAGCTGGAATACACCCGGTTCAGGTAGAAAAAAGCCCGGTCTTCGGCCAGATGTACCCGGTCTTCCGGCATTTTACGCCGAATTCTTCGCAGTTCTTTCCTTAAAAACGGAGCGACGCGATCACTGAAGATGGTTCGATAATTGGGGATGGCCACGTGGACATCTGCTCCTTGATCAAAGAGCGCGTTGATCAGCGCCGCCGAAACGTCTGCGAGGCCGCCGGCTTTTGCCGTAAAATAGCTGGCCAGGCTGCCCATACGATCCGGCAGATAGGTTACCTCTGGTGTTATGATCAATACACGGGGATTGCTGGGTGCGTCACATTGCATTGATTCGGCTCCCTTTAGGTCTGCTAGGCCCAGGTTAGAAAACCCGGGGTAAATTTAATAAGATCATCACCGCGGGCAGTTACCCTGGCGGTAAAACCGAATCGCCCTGATGTTTTGCATGTCAAATCACAGGCATACAGGTAGGTTCCCTTACCGTGATCCTCTACCATCGTCATTGCCTGGGTATTGCTGGACACCAGGGCATCAATCGATTTAATACTGCCATAGTACAGTTCAACGTCGACCTCATCCGGCCGAAGATCACCCAAATGAACCACCGCGGTTACTCGGAAGCTGTGACCTACCCGAAACGGACCTTCTTTTTGCCTGACAGGTAGTTCGATCCTGATAGTTTCCCACAAATTTTTGAGGCGTCTGCGCTGTAGATGCAGGTCTTTGGCTTCGGCCGCCCCGTTCTCCAACAATTTTCTATATTGATTGTTTGCCGGCAGATAATATCTTTGTTCATAGGTTTTGACCATACCGTAAGCGCCGAAATCCTGCATGGCCATTTTCATCGAGGCCTTCATCATTTTGATCCATCGGGTGGGTGCATCACCGTTTTTGCGTTCATAAAAACAGGGAATCACGTCGTTTTCAAGGATGTTGTACAGCGCCTGACTTTCAACTGCATCCTGATAGGCGTGGTCTTTATATTCTTCACCGTTTCCGATCCGCCAGCCCCGCGCATCGCTGTAACCTTCGTCCCACCATCCATCCAGAATGCTCACATTCAGGACACCGTTGGCAGCGGCTTTCATCCCGGAAGTCCCACAGGCTTCCATGGGTCTTCTGGGAGTGTTCAACCAGACGTCAACTCCCTGGCTCAGGTGACGGGTTACGCTGATATCATAATCTTCGATAAAGGCAATCCTGTGGCGCACGGCCGGTCGGCGTGCAAATTTCACCAGTCTTTTAATTAGCTCTTTACCCTCGTTATCCTTGGGGTGTGCTTTTCCGGCGAATATGAACTGCACCGGCTGCGTTTTGGATGTAATCAGCGCCTCCATCCGATCCGGATCCTGCAGCAGCAGGTTGGCGCGTTTGTAAGTGGCAAAGCGTCGCGCAAAACCGATCGTGAGCACTTCCTGATCAAGAACGGCTTCGGCTTGTTCCATCAGGGCTTTCGGCGCGTTGCGCCGGCCGTATTGTCTTATCATCCAAGATCTGCAGCTCCGTATCAGACGCGAGCGGGCCATTTCATGGGCCCGCCACAGTTCCTCATCGTATATTGCTTCGATTCGATTGGAGATATCACCGTTTGACCCGTTCGGATACCAGTCGGGTCCAAGATAGCGCTCAAAAAGCAGCGCGTTTTCAATGGAAATCCAGGATGGAATGTGAACACCGTTGGTAATGTGTCCGATCGGGACTTCGTCATCGGGACGGTTGGGCCAGACATGGGCCCACATGCGCCGGGCCACCGAACCGTGAAGTTTGCTGACACCATTGCAATACTGTGACATGTGCATGGCAAACACAAACATGGAGAGCGGACCATCCGGGCCGGCTCCCGGCGCCTGTCCCCAGGCCAGAATTTCTTTATCACCGATACCGAGTTTTTCTTTAAAGGGTGTAAAATAAGGTCTGACCAATTCCACCGGAAACTCATCGTGGCCGGCGGCCACCGGCGTGTGGGTTGTAAAAACGGTTGTACGCGGCACGATTTCCAAGGCGGTGTTTAAGTCAATATTATGATTGGACACTGTCTGGGCCAGTCTTTCCAGGCTGGCAAAGGCGCAGTGCCCTTCGTTCATGTGGCATACGGTCGGCTCGATACCCATGGCCTCTAAGGCGCGCATCCCACCGATACCCAGCAGCACTTCCTGTGCAAGACGCAGCTTCGATTCGCCAGCATATAAACGCGATGTTATTTCCCGAATATGGGGCGGATTTTCGGGCAGATTCGTATCGAGCAAATATAGCGGAATCCGGCCGATTCTTATTTTCCAAACAACCGCCTGTATGGGGCCTTCGGGTCCGGTGATGGTGATATATACCTCCCCGCCATCCGGGTCATTGGCCCGCTTGACCGGCAGATGATACAGATTTGTTTCCGGATATTCCTCCTGCTGCCATCCGGAAGGATCCAGGTACTGATGAAAGTATCCCCGGCGGTAAAGCAGGCCGACACCCACCATTGGTATGGCTAAATCGGAGGCGGCTTTGAGATGATCGCCGGCCAGAACGCCAAGTCCGCCGGCAAAAAGCGGCAGGCTTTCATGAATCCCGAACTCCATTGAAAAATAAGCGATGATATCCTTTTTTTTGTAAACCGATTCAGGCAAATCTGTCGGGGTCAGTATTTGAGAAACAAATTTTTTCTTCACGCGTTCCTGATGCGCCAGAAAGCTTTCATCCTCTGCCAAACTTTCCAGACGTTCCTGCCGAATCAACGTGGAAAATAAAATCGGATTGCGACCGGATTCCTCCCACATTCTGGGATCGATGCGGCGAAACAGTTCAATTGCATCCAGGTTCCAGCTCCACCATAGATTGCGTGACAGCTTTTCCAGAAAAAAAAGCGGTTTCGGCGTGTCTGGAAAGACTTGAAAAGTTTGCAAACGGTTCATCAATTATTGTACTTGCGAGTATTATTTACTTCAGATCTCGTAAATTACTTGTAAAATGAGTCAACTTTTTTGGACACTATCTATGTCTATTTGCGCAAATTGAGGGATTTAGGAATTTAGAGATTTAGGGATTAAAGGGTAAAATCAATAAATTAATATAGATAGAATCCATTCAATTCCTAAATTCCTCAATTCCTATATTCCTCAATTAGACCCATATCCTATTCTTATGCAATTGTGCGACATTTAAAAACTCACAGTCATTTTCACCAGCTGAATGACGAGGTCTGTACTTATTTATTCATCCAATTTAGTTCATTTTGACGCAATGTAAAGCATTCCGCAATATTTATCCACAATTGCGCCACGGATCAATCCGGGCAGCTTAATTTTAACCAGACCCGCAACCATTCACTGGCACTCCAGGCTTGGGCATCACAACCGCGCGGCGTGTGGGGATAATCTCCATCGAGTATTTCCGGCACTTGTCCAAGGCATCCCTGATTCATCAGGCCCACGCTGCTTCCAAGCCAGGCGAGAGCGGTAGATCGGGCACTTTTACCGTAAACCGACGCCCATGCCTCACAGTACGCCGGAAAGATCCAGGTCCAGCCGGTTCCGTTGTGATACGCCGGCTTGCGCAAGGTGTCTTCATCCCCGGAATATGTTCCCCGGTAAGGGTGATGCGGATCGTTGATAACCTTGCCGTGATGATGGATCGGCAGGGGCCGTTCGACCTCACGGTCCGCCAGGCTTCGAATGGCTCCAGGTATCAACAGCTCTTCACAGGCCGCCAAAACCGAAGTGCAGGTTTGCATATCGGTGACAGCGCCCAGGGTTAGGGCAAGCAGTTGATTAGGCCTGAGGGCATCATCCGCCTCGGCCTGTTTTGCCGGTACACCGGCGTGCGTGTGCAGGCAATCGGATAAATATCCCCTCGAGTTGCCGGAATACAGGTGGATGATCGAAGATCGAACCTGCTGGGCCAGATCCTGCCAGCGGTTTTTATTTTCGGATGGATCGATCCGGGCTAAAAAACAAAGCGCCGTATACCACAGGGCCTGAATTTCGATCGGATATCCTTCGCGCGGCGTGCCGGCCGGGTGATTGGTATCCATCCAGGTATAATGGGCCGGGCTGAAAACTAGTGCGGAATCCGGATCCATATGGATACCATTGGCGGTTCCCTGAATCATCGAGCCGCCGATGGAAAGCAGGACATCACGAATAGTGCGCATGTCCCAGGCGGTATCTAGAAACGCGGTATTTTTTTCGGCGTTGATAAGTTCCTGGCAGGCCAATATAAACCACAGGGGCGCATCGGATGTATCCCGGTTACCCGCATCCTGACCCCGGATCATGTTGGGTATGGTACCCTCTTTTTCGAATTGCCCGAATTGCTGGAGAATCGCCCGGGCGTCTTCTCTGCGATCGGCCGCAATCAGGCCGCGCACAAAAATCAACGAATCCCGCCCCCAATCCAGGAACCAGGGGTATCCGGCTATAACCGATTTCAGACCGCTGCGCTGGACAATAAAATGACTCAAAGCCGCTTTCAGGGCGTCGACCGGCTTGATGGCTGCTGCTCTTTGTACATCGGCCTGATTTCTATAAGGCAATGGTTGCGACGGATCGTTCGGACTGAGGCCAGGATGGGTTCCCACCGTTGCCGTCAGCCATGCCTGGTTGTTTCCCTCCAAAATCATGGAGAAATATCCTGGACTGAATAGATCCGAATCCGAATCCTGGCCGCGCGTAGCCTCTGCCGGGCGGTGAACCATGTATTGCCACTCCGGTTCCGAGACAAACTTTCCCACCGAGACGATTATTGTTAAACCATTTCCATTGTCGGGTGCGAAGGTAAATCTGTCGGCGGCAGCCTGCACCGCTGCCGGCCATTTGTACTCGGGTCCCAGAAAGGCCTTGGTTGTTTGGTGGAAATTGCGATTTTCAATATCGGGGCGAAGAATCAGTTGCACCGGAATATGGTCACTTAACAGGCGCTCGTCGCTGCCGGCCGGTTGACGCCAAAAGCGGAGTCGAACAGCGTTTTTTTTGCGGATCATTTCGATTTTCAAGGTCAGATATACCGATTGGCCCTGGCCGGTCGGTATTTGAAACTGCCAGCTTCCACCGCCGTTAAGATCATAGTTGAACCTGACCAGGCAATCATCGCCGATTTGCTGTGAGTAGCCCTGATATACCAGCCAGGCCCGGCAACGGGTGAACATGATCCAGCGATCTTCAGGGTATTCTTGACTGAGGTTGGCCGCCAGCAAAGCGTCGTAGCGGCTTTTGAGTTCACCCAAGGAAATCCCCGCGCGCAGCATAGCTCCCCGGCCATTGGTTCCGAGCAACAAGTATGAGTCATCGCTCAGCTGAGATCTGCGGAAACCGGTTTTAACAGCCAGTTTTTCCGGATTGGCCAGAAAAAGAAGAGGGGCATCAACATGCCGAGTGCCATCCGGTTCATGGATTCTGATTTTCAACGTATGCGGCCGATGGGACCGGAACATGGCCAGAGGATTAAACAGAGCAAAAAAGGTTCCGTCGGCAGCCGGCAGACTCTCCTCGCATCCGACGGTCCGACTGTTGTCGGCAATGCGTGCGTGAAAGGCTACATCCGAGCGAATCAGCAGGAAATGTTTCGGCGGCACCATAACCTCGCGGCGAACATCACGGGGCCAGCGCCAGGTTATGACCCGCGATTCCTGACTATACGGATTGCATTGACGGCAAAATTCGATCGGTTTTTCTGCGAGCTGCTTTGCGGCTTGATTCGGGTCAAAGTCATTTCCCAGATCCTGAATTCCAGCATAGTACTGCCGGATATCCAGCGCTTTGGCGCGCAACAATTGCTGCAGTGCACGTTGCGGCCTTTTCAAAAAATAAGCGGTCGCCCGTTGAACCGGGGCCAGTTCAGAGGAATCCCGGGTCAAACACATCACTTGACCCGGCTGCAGATGTACGGTCAGTCTTGAACCGGATCGAGCGGCTGTCACAGTATTTTCACCCAGAAGATCGAAAAAGACCGGATCTGAAATTACATCTTCGACGCTGCGCCAGGTGGCCTCGGTCGGGTGCTTATCATCGAGGTTGACAACGATCAGCAGGTTTTTACCCGAAAACGGCTGATGGCGCGACAGGACGACATGATTTCCTTCGCCGGTTTGAACCAGCTCCAACTCAGTGTTGTCGCTGAAGGCAGGATGTTCGCGCAGCAGGGCGTTTAACCGTTGAATATGGCTCACCTGGTTGGTGGCTGCACCCCAGTTCAAGGAAGGCGATTGATGGACATTGATCTTTTCGGTTGCATACCATTCAACCCCGTTGGCAAAACCGAAGGCGCCCTGCTGTGAAAACAAGGCACACAGGGCACAGCGCATCCGCGCGTAGGCTTGGGAGCGGGAAGCCAGGCGCGGGTTATCGTGCGTTTCGGCAAAATGGACCAGAAGTCCTTCGCGATCGGAAATTTTAAAGGCGTCGGGCAGGTAGTATTCGATCTGATCACGGTCATAGTTTTGAAAAAGTTCGGAGTAGGCCCAGTTGAAATTCGCCCGGTTGAGCAGGTCACGGGTGACGGATATCTTCCCCCCCAGCCCTTCGAGGTGAAAAATAGTGTTCGGAAACTGCTCGCGCACCCGAGCGATGATGTACTGCCAGGTTGCAACCGGAATCATATAACCTGCGTCACAACGGAAACCGTCCACCCCCCTCCGGCACCAAGTCAAAAAAACATTGGCCATATACTGCCACAGGTCCTTGCGGGAGTAATCCAGTTTGGTTAAATCCTCCCAGCGCACGCCCCAGGCGCTTGGTACCTCGATTTCACCTTCCGAGCTGCGGGCCAGCCAGCGCGGGTGGGATTCGTGCAAACCCGCCGCCCAGCCGGTATGATTGATGGCAATATCGATAATGATTTTGGCATTGCGAAAATGGACGGCATCGACCAGTTCGAGAAACTGTTCCAGCGGCGTGGCCGCCGAATCGAAGTCGGCCAGCGGCGGGTCAACGGCTGTAAAACTCAGCGCCGCATAGGGGCTGCCAAATCGTCCCATCCGGCCGTAGGTTGTTGGCGTGGGATGGATGGGCAGCAGCTGGATGACTCGGCAGCCGAGCTGGCCGACGATAAAATCGAGTTCACGGATCAGGTCCCGAAAGGTGCCCGACGGCGGGATAACGGCATAGCCGGTCTCATCAAGGGCAATTATGTCTGCTCGCGGTGGTTCGAACCGGCCGGATTTATTGGGCCCGAATTGGCGCACAAAAGCGTTATAGATGATGTTGGCGCAGCAGGTATCGGCCGGCTCAACATTAACAGTGGTATTGGGGCCCGGTGGCCAAAAAGGAATGCTTTGATCTTCGTCCAGGAAGAAACACTTGGCTTCAAAGTGCCCCACCTCGCACAGGGGCAGGGTCACTTGAAAATGGCGCGCGTCGATTTGAATCATGGGCGCGTCGAACCAGTCACGGCCAAGGGGTGTTTCGCCATGGTGGACCGAGCGGATAATTTCCCGGCGCCCAATGGCGGCATAACCGATATTGGTTCGCAGCCAGGCGCTTCCCCGGCGCGGCTCGCCCAGTGTCAGGGTAAACCTCTGGGTGTCGCCGCGAAATTTAAGAATCGGTTTTCCGGGTGCCGGGGTCTGCTTGAGCCAGTCCTTTGTGGTCACGTTGGTTTTCCATTAGCTAGGGTGTTGTCTTTGGCTGATGCGTCTTGGACGGCGATCATAGGTAAAAATGCAAGTAATAATATAAATCCTGAAACTGAAGAAACAATCGTCACCATTTGTTTGCCTTTGCCGATACACTCTCCAGATTACTATGGGTAGCTTCAATTTACTCGAAAAACGAAATTTGTCTCGCGGTCAGCTGAAACGGATGAAAACCGCGCTGGAGAAAACGGAATCGATACGGGGTGACGCCGAAAGGATGATTAATACAGCCGGTCCTGGTCGATGAATGTACTTTCTTCGATAACTACCGGTGATTTTCGACGGTTTTGGATAACCACCCGGCCGGAGATAGTCACATTCGCTTCAAAATGCACATTGCCTTCTATGGTCAATGCTTCACAGTCGATTAGAGACGGCACGCCGCTGTTGAAACGGTCATCGAAAAGGTCGATCCGACCGAAATATTTAGGGTCCAGCTTTATTTGAATGGTTTCCGGTTTGTTTCGATCCTTGCGCTGCGGATTGAGAATCATGTCGCCTGTATCGGATAAAATAAATAAATCTGACCGGACCGCCAGCAGGTCGTCGCATTTTTTTACCGGAAAAAACCGGCTGCGGGGCACTTGGACAACCGTTGCACCCTCAAAGAGCGAAATCGCCGCGCCCATGGCGCTTTCGACCTGATATACGCCGGGGCTGCTGGCATCGCGTGGATCAAGCGTCTTGGGATTAAGTATCATTGGGAGAAAAATCGCCTGGTTGCGATCAAACAGTTCCTTTAATATAAATAGGTTGACCCAGATATTGTTCGTATTAAAAAAACAAAAGCGCTGGATGTCGTGGAATGAATGAAGGTCTTCTTTGGAACACTGAGCCGCCTCTCGCAGCAGCAGGCGACCGGATTTGTGACGCGCCAGGTGACCGCCTTTCACATCGGCCGGCGTTTTTTTAGCAACTTCCATCATAAATGGAAAACGGCTTGCCGCAAAATAACCCAGCAGCGTCGGGTCTAATCGGGCACCGAGATTGTCCGAATTGGCGATAAATGCATAGATTATTCCCCGATCCAGCAGCTTTTGTAGCATGCCGGAGGTATATAAAGCCGTGTAGACGTCACCGTGACCCGGAGGATTCCACTCGAGCTGCGGATTCTGCGGCCAGGTTGCCGGACCGTAACCGTCGCGAAGGATTTTGGGAAACTTGTGCTGCAGAAATATGAGCGGTTCGATCGCCGGATCCGTTTTTTCCAAAGCCCTAAGGGTTTCGGTATGGGTGTTGAAGCTGTTCATTAAAGCCAGCGCTGTGCCGCGTTGCCGGGTTTGAGCGACGATGATATCCAGAAAGGATTTTCCGTTTTTTACACGCAGCAGTGATTTGGGACCGGTCAGTCCCATACTGGTTCCCAGCCCGCCGTTTAACGTGATCATTACCGACTTTTGAAACGCCTGTTTGCCTGCAGCGTGGTACTCAGAAAGGTTTTCAGCCGATTCGACCTGCTCGGGCGGAATCGGCTCGATATCGCAGTCATGGACCAGACCGGTTTCACCCGAGATCACCTTTTTATAATAGTGGGAGAAAAGTTCGCCGACGACGGGCGAGAGGCCCTCTATTTCAATTTTTGATATAAATTCAGGCAGGTGTTTTAAAGCGACCGTGTTTTGCATATCCAACACTGTTTTCAATATCTTGGTATTATGTCATCGATTATTCATTACAATGAAAAGCTGGAAATGATTCCCGACAAGAGGGAGTCTGAAACTGGTTTTATTCCACCGCCAAGATCTCAAAGAAAAAAACAGACAAAGAGAATCATCGACGCGCAGAATCGGATCGCTAAATCACAGGTTCAATCCAGCCCATCGGGTCTTCGGCGTGGCCGTACTGTATATCGGTGATGGCTTTGTAAAACTTGTTGGCCATCGGACCGACCTCGCCGCTGCCGATTTTGATCACCTGATCACCATATTTGATTTCGCCCACCGGTGAAATTACAGCGGCAGTGCCGGAGCCGAAAATTTCATCCAGGCTGCCGGCGTTATGGGCCTGCATTAATTTATCTATACTGATGAGCCGTTCGGTGAGATTCATTTTCCAGTGCTTGGCCAGCTTGATAACCGAATCTCTGGTAATTCCGGGCAGGATGCTGCCGTTGAGCATCGGGGAGATGATTTCGCCATCAATGACAAAGAAAATGTTCATGGAGCCGACTTCTTCAAGGTATTTTTGCTCCACGCCGTCCAGCCACAGCACCTGGGTATAGCCCGCCTTGTGCGCCTCCTCTCCGGCCAGTAAACTGGCGGCATAATTGCCGGGAGTCTTGGTTTCGCCTACCCCCCCGCGCACGGCCCGCACGTAGTCTTTCGCCACCAGGATTTTTATCGGATTGAATCCCTCGGCATAATATGCACCGACCGGGGATAATATGATGAACAACCGGTAAGAGTTGGATGCGCGGACGCCCAGAAACGGATCGGTGGCAATGATCGTGGGCCGAATATAAAGAGACGTTTCCGGAGCGCTGGGAACCCAGTCTTTTTCTATAGTTATCAGCTCCTTAAGCGCGTGGAGCAAAAAATCTTCTTCCACTTCTGGTATGCACAGGCGACGGGCGGATCGATTCAGCCGCTTTATATTATCCCTCGGGCGGAAGAGTTGTACATTGCCCTCAGCGGTTCGGTAGGCCTTCAGCCCTTCAAAAACCCCTTGCCCGTAGTGCAGCATCATGGTGGCCGGATCCATGATCAATGAGGCATAAGGCTCAATACGCGGGTTATGCCACCCCTTTTCGGAATCATAATCCATGTTGAACATATGATCCGTAAAAATGGAACCAAAGCCGAGACTGTCGTCGTCCGGTTTGGATTTCAATTGTTCCGCTGTCTTAATTTGTATTTCCATCGTTTTCCTCCTTGATTCAAACACCTATGCAAACCTTTGATCGTAAGCAAGAATGATTTCAAGCGATATAGTATATTAATGGTTTAAATCAAGAATTAATTTAATGGCCTGACCAACTGTTGACATGAACACATGGCTCGGATATTTAGAGCGGGTCAAACGATGATTTCGAAGAAAGGAAATTTATTATAATCCATGGAGAATATAGATAATAAAGCCAAAATCGAACCGGTACGGCTGGGTCCGGACAACCGGTTCAAATTTAAATGTCATAAAAACGTTCAATGTTTTACCAAATGCTGCCGCGGGATAAACATTGTTCTGACACCCTATGACATTATCAAGCTTAAAAATCGCCTGCAATTGCCGTCCGATCAGTTCCTGGCAATATATACCGAACCCCAACTGCTTGAAAAAACGGATCTGCCCATTGTCACCCTGAAGCTTTTGGATGATGGCCCCAGTTCGTGTCCTTTCGTCCGGGATGAAGGCTGTATCGTTTACGAGGATCGTCCGTCCACGTGTCGCTATTATCCGCTTGGCGTTGCGTCTTTAAGCCACAAGGAAGGGGCCGATGACTCCGGGTTTTATTTTTTCGTGAATGAGCCCCATTGCCTCGGTTTTGAAGAGGACCAGATTTGGACGGTCCAAGAATGGCGGCAAGACCAGGGTGTCGATATTCATGATGACATAAACGCGCAATGGACCGATTTGGTGGTAAGAAAGCGTTCATTTCCGCCGAATTTGAAATTGACCGATCAGACCAAGCAAATGTTTTTTATGGCAAGTTACAATATCGATAAATTCAGAGACTTTGTTTTCGAAAGTTCTTTTTTAAAGCTTTATGAGGTAGATTCAAAAACCCGCGAAGAAATCCAGAAAGACGAAATCGCCTTGCTGCAGTTCGGAATCAAGTGGTTGAAGTGGCTTCTTTTCAAGGAAGGCGAATTTAAAGTCAACCCGCGGGAAGCTGCAAGAAGGGGGCAGAAAAATATCTAGGCATTTTTTAGCATAGTGTTTGAAAAATTCTGAGATCGACAACAAATTGTCGATATGAAGTAATTAAGGGCTTAGTGTGGCGTCCATAATTATTTAAAAAGCCTGTTTCAGCCCATTGGGCTTGAAGCAGGCTTTTTTACCTTTCTTATATAGCACTGCCCGGGATTAATATTCTTTGTAACAGAGCTTTTCCCAAATGGCCGGGGTTTCGAGCCGCTCGGCAATATTTACATTAAAGAATTCTTCGATCGGTTTAAAAATCTCCGGATTATTGGACTGCACGCTGCGGGCGGCTCCGAGCACCGTTTCGATGCCGTTGCGCGACATTTTGCCCAACGGTTGCCGGCATCCCCCGGACGGCATTCCCAGAATTGACATCAGGGCCTTGTAAGCCAGCGGATTTCGCGCCCGGCAAACCACCTCCCCATAGGGAGTTTTTTCCATGGTTTTTACGGTGACCAGATCGAAAAGAGGTTCCAAGGCCGATAGCAGTTCTTTGGCCGCGGATTGGTCGCCGTGCGCCAGCAGTTCGACCATGCGTGTGATGGCTCCCGGTGCCACGTTGGAGGCCACGGATATCACCCCGGCTGCTTTAATGGCAGGATCCGTCATCATCGCAAAGGTTATACCGTCATCGCCGGAAAGGATGGAATAATCCGGACCGCAGCACTGTCGGGTGCGTCGCATGTTTTCAAGGTCGCCGGTCGCTTCTTTGACCGTGCCGACATTTGGATAGGATTCAAATAATAGGGCAAGATCTTCAGGCAGCAGTTGGGCGCCGGTGCGACCCGGTATCACATAGGGGATCACCGGCACGTCCGGGAAGGCTTTTGCCACCGGCGCAACATATTCTCGGCGAATTTCCAGTGAGCTTGGCCCGTTGTAATAGGGATCGACCAGCAGCAGTGCATCGGCACCGGCCTCAACGCCATGAACGGCTGCCGCCAGGGTTTTTTTCGTGTTGTTGCTGCCTGCTCCGGCAATACAGACACATTTGTTTTTAGTTTTTCTAGCGATATTATCGACGACCCGCTTATGTTCTTCCCAGGAAAGCACCGGGCTTTCCCCGGTGGTTCCGACGGCCAGAATGCCGGTAATACCGTTTTCAATCTGGAAATCAACCAGTGAATCGAGACCTTCGTAGTCTACGGCATCGCCCTTAAACGGCGTGGTAATTGCGGTATAACATCCGGTTAGCATGATGTCCCCCTTTCGCGTAATTCTGAATTGCAGTATAGCATCTGCAAAAACGGTAATGAAAAGGCTATTTTATGTCAAGCAAAAAGATTGTGAGCGAATGCGGTCAAGCGGACGGGGCCTACCGGTTGTCTTTCGATTTTCCTTGACATCTGCCGGTGCTCATATTACCCATTCATGCCCGGCAAGATTGAAATTGGCGCAGCAGCTTCCAATACTTGCGTGGATTGCACCTGTCCCGACTGAATAAAAGGTCGGATCAGGAATTTATTGAAAAGGAGATTATCTGAATCAAATGGTTCAAGCCAAAAATGCTGAAGAATATATTGCCAAACAGCGAGCGGCGATCGATGCCAACCCGGAATGCGGGACGTCGCATTACAATCTGGGTGTTGCCCTGGTCGGACAGAAAAAGTATGACGAGGCTGAAAAAGAATTCGCCGAAGCGATCGACTGCAGCCCCAGTTTGGCGGAAGCTTACGTGCAGCTTGGGGGCATCTGCCTGCAGCGCGGCGACCTGGATGGTTGCCTGGACTGGAACCGGCGTGCCGTGAAAGCCCGCCCCGGTTTTTCGGAAGGTTACGGCAATATCGGATTTGTCGAGCTTCAGAGGGGCAATATCGATGAGGCCATTCAGGCACTAGAGCGAGCGACGTATTTTAATTTCAGATTCATCCAGGCCTTGACCACACTGGCCAATGCCTACCTGATGAAAAATCGCGTTGATGACAGCATTGAAACCAACAAGAAGGTTTTGGATTTACAGCCGGATTTTGCACCCGCCCACAATAATATTGCCATCGCCTATCTTGAGAAGGGGGAATACGCGTTGGCGGTAGAGCACTGTGATAAGGCCGTTGAACTGGGATATGACGTCGCACCGGAAATTCTGAAAGAGTGCAACACCCATCGACCCCAGGCGAAATAAAGGACGCTGTCCGCCCGTTCATATTTGCAGCCGCGACCTTCCGCCTTTTATGAAATAATGTTTGAAAGCAGCGCGGCCTGGATTAATACAGCGAGCTGTCCGGGCCGCCTTTTTATGTTTATTACCAATGCGCCACAAACCAACCTTTCGATATTTTCTATCACCTGATGAACCCGCTACCCCAAAAGACGATGAAATATGGCGCAAGCCGCTTCCACTGAGTCGTTCCAGTGTTACCGGCACTGCCGCGGAAAATGAGAATATTTCGGTTAGTTACGGTGAGTATTTTTGCGCCGTCCGTAAATTTCTGGACCATCAAAGTTGCAGACCGCTGATCGATGCCATCAACCGCCGGTCGCCTGGTAATGTGGACTGCGGCAACCTGCAGGAAATAGACATATTCCTCGAAAAGCACGGCGAGTACTATCATCCAGCCAGAGTACAAGTGCGATTAGACCGTCGGCACCTGGCGTTTGTTGTGAACGTGGCGATATCAGAAGCCGGCAAAGCTTGTAACGAGAACGATTATAACAATATTAAAGCACTAAACGATTGCTTGCCTTATTCATTTCTGCCTGCTGTTTACTGCCGGGGTGAAGTTACCGTCGGGGAAAATCCAATCAAATTGAGTCTCTTTTTGGGGCAGTGGCTGGAAGGCTACCACGAGTTTCATCTGTCCCGAAAACCTGGTACAAGGTCCGATCAGATAGTTATCTGGGACCCGGCAAAAGGTTCTATATCTCTTGCAGCAGATACGTCTTTATCTATCTACCGACAGGTGGCCATGATCTTAACCGCGTATTACAACCCGACAACCTATGAACAAATTTTTGCCTGGCACAACGCAGCCGGTGACTTCGTGGTCAAACCTGAAAACGGCGGATTTGATGTCAAGCTGGTAACGGTTAGAAAATACGCACCTCTGTTTGCTGGCATAGAAAGTAACGCGGAGACAGTTTTTCAAACCCTGTTATTATTCTTGCTGAATATGTCGATCCGGATGCGGCTTGACAGGTTAGACGGCATCGGCCAAATCGTCTGGGCCGGGACCCAGGCCGTACAGGGCACCCTGCTGGGTTTTTTGGACGGGCTGGCTTTGCAAACCCGCCACCAGCTTATACCCGAACCGTTGGCCGAATATGTGCGAGAGTATATTAAAGCGCTGTCAAAATCAGACCTGCATGATTTGTTAACTGCAATTGTCGGGCGCTTCCATCCGCAGATGCCTGAACTGGATTTAATCCGAAATCAGCTAAATAGCCACGTCACAGAGATAGAAAATGCCATCGTTCACGTGTTTTAGCCACAAAGGTTCTCACAAAAGAATACTATATAAAGTGTCTGCGTTAAACGAAACCACAAGTTGTCTTAGAGATGAAATGCTCGATTGGATTCATGGTTGCTTAACCGCGTGAAACCACAATTTTTATTGACAAGAAAAGATAATAATTTTATACCTGCTCCTTGCGTGTTAAAAACAGAAAAACCAAAGTTTACAATACAAGTATAACCGACAGAAAAAAAGTGAGAGGAGGTGAAGATTATCGCCCGTCCGGGCATGTAAATGCTTTACATCAGTACAAAGGTTAATTTTTAAGAAAAATGGAGGTAAAAAGATGGCAAAACATGAAACCCCTTTGTTGGACCAGTTAGAATCTGGGCCGTGGCCGAGTTTCGTGTCGGACCTGAAGCAGGAGGCCGAAAAACGGGCTAAAAACGAAGAAGGCGTTGAGTTTCAGATTCCCGTGGATGTTGTTGAAGACATAATGGGTCTTCTGGAGCTTTCTTTCAAAGACGGCACGACACACTGGAAACACGGCGGCATTGTCGGTGTTTTCGGATACGGCGGCGGCGTCATCGGGCGCTACTGCGACCAACCTGAAGAGTTCCCCGGAGTGGCCCATTTTCACACCATGCGCGTTGCCCAGCCGGGCGGTAAGTTTTACACCGCTGAATTCCTGCGGCAGCTATGCGATCTGTGGGATTTTCGCGGCAGCGGTATTACCAATATGCATGGTTCAACAGGGGATATTATTTTCCTGGGGACCACCACACCCCAGCTCGAAGAAATCTTCTATGAAATGACCCACAATCTGAACCAGGACCTGGGCGGTTCCGGGTCCAATCTGCGCACCCCCTCCGACTGTGTCGGTCAGGCGCGCTGTCAATATGCCTGCTATGACACCCAAGCCCTGTGCTACGACTTAACGCAGGATTATCAGGACGAGCTTCATCGCCCGGCATTCCCCTATAAGTTTAAGTTTAAATTCGATGGCTGCCCCAACTGCTGTGTGGCTTCCATTGCCCGGGCCGACTTTGCCTTTATCGGCACCTGGCGCGACAATATCAAGCTCGACCAGGAAGCGGTACAGGCCTATGTCGGCGGTGAACTTCCGCCCAATGGCGGTGCCCACAGCGGTCGCGACTGGGGTCCCTTCGACATCCAGAAAGAAGTGATCGATCTATGCCCCACCGAATGTATGTGGATGGACGACGGCAAGTTGATGATCAATGATAAGGAGTGCAACCGTTGTATGCACTGCATCAACGTCATGCCGCGCGCCCTGAGAATCGGCGATGATCGCGGCCTGTCCATCCTGGCCGGCGCAAAGGCACCGATCCTCGACGGCGCTCAGATGGGAACGCTGATTGTGCCCTTTATCAAGGCCGAAGCGCCGTACACCGAAATCAAAGAAAACGTGATCGAACCGATTTGGGATTGGTGGATGGAAGAGGGCAAGAACCGTGAGCGACTGGGCGAGCTGATGAAACGCCAGGGCCTGCAGAAGCTGCTCGATGTGACCGGTTTGGATCCGGATCCGCGTATGGTTCAGGAGCCGCGTTCCAACCCGTACATCTTCTGGAAAGAGGAAGAAGTTGAAGGCGGCTGGACGCGCGATATCAACGAATATAGAGCAAACCATCAGAGATAGGAGGGGAATATCATGGCATTTATATCTTCTGGTTACGATCCCGACAAACCGATGCAAGACCGGATTTCCGATATCGGGCCGCGTAAATTTGATGAATTTTACCCTCCGGTCATCGCCAAGAACAAGGGTAAATGGTTGTATCATGAATACATTCAGCCCGGAGTCTACTACCACGTTGCAGAATCCGGGGACAAGGTTTTCACCGTAAGAGCCGGCGGTGCCCGCCTGATGAGCACCACCCACATCCGCGAAATCTGCGAAATTGCTGAAAAACACTGCGACGGTTATTTGCGGTTTACCACCCGTAACAACATTGAGTTTATGTTGGACAGCGAAGACAAGATCAAACCGCTCATCGAAGATCTTGAAAGCCGCAAATTTGCCGGGGGCAGCTTTAAATTCCCCGTGGGCGGAACCGGTGCCGGTATCACCAATATCGTGCACACCCAGGGCTGGATTCACTGCCACACCCCGGCCACAGATGCTTCCGGGCCGGTGAAGGCGACCATGGACGTGCTGTTTGATGATTTCAAAGATCACAGAATGCCGGCCCATCTGCGGGTATCTTTGGCCTGCTGCCTGAATATGTGCGGCGCGGTCCATTGTTCGGATATCGCCATTTTGGGTTATCACCGCAAACCGCCGCTGCTGGATCATGAGTACCTTGATAAAATGTGCGAGGTTCCGCTGGCCATTGCAGCCTGTCCGACGGCGGCCATCAAGCCGGCTAAGGTTGATTTCGAAGGCCAAAAGGTCAAGAGTGTGGCGGTAAAAGAAGAGCGCTGTATGTTCTGCGGCAACTGCTACACCATGTGTCCCGCCATGCCACTGTCCGATAAAGAAGGTGACGGGATTGTTATTATGGCCGGTGGGAAGGTGTCCAACCGCATCAGCGCCCCCAAGTTTTCCAAGGTCGTTGTGGCCTTTCTGCCCAATGAGGCACCGCGCTGGCCGCAGACCACGGCTGTGATCAAGCAGATCGTCGAAGCTTATGCCGCCGATGCCCGCAAATATGAGCGGCTCGGGGAATGGGCCGAACGTATCGGATGGGAACGGTTCTTTGAGAAATGTGAACTTGAATTTACGCATCACCTGATCGATGACTTCCGTGATCCGGCCTACTTCACCTGGCGCCAGACCACGCAGTTCAAATTCTAGGCAGGCTATTTCAAACTTGGCAGGGGCCACAACAAACTATTGTGGCCCCTGTATTCTCTTTATAAAGGGGATTAAAATGGATTACGAAGAGGCAAAAGAACTAATTGTAAACGGATTACAAAAAAAGCAGAAGGTCAAATCGAAATTTTATTTCAATGACCTGGCCAAGATCATCGGCGAAAAGCCGAGAGCGGCTAAAAAATATATCAATCAAATGGTTCAGGAAGGCATACTTGAATACTGGTCCAGTGGCAGCACTTCCCTTTATGGGCTGCCCGGAACCGGCAAACAGGCTGGCGCGGAAAAAGGAGAATAATAATCCTTTTCCTGAATCAGATGTGTTTCAATCCTACCGCTTTTCGGTAGTTATGTGCATCGTATTCAATGCAACAGGATGGTTTGGAATTTCCCAGATTAATCATATCCGCCCTTAGGGGCGGTTCGGGAAAGACCATACTTTCGATCGGTATTATTGCAGCTTTACGTGTTCTTGGAAAAGCGGTCTCACCGTTTAAAAAAGGACCGGACTATATCGATGCAGGCTGGCTTGCCCTGGCTGCAGGCCGGCCGTGTTATAATCTGGATACCTTCATGGTTTCGCCCCGGCGTGTATTCGCGTCCTTTCTGTCTCGCTCCTCCCAAAACAGCATCGCTATCATTGAGGGCAACCGCGGTCTATATGACGGTATCGACCTGGCGGGCAGCACCAGCACGGCCGAACTGGCCAAGTTGCTGCACGCACCGGTGATCCTGTGTATCGATGCCACCAAAACCACACGCACCATGGCAGCTGTGGTATCCGGATGTAAGCAGTTCGACCCCCAAGTAAAAATCAAAGGCGTGATCTTAAACCGTGTGGCCGGGCCGCGGCACGAGAATATTTTGCGTCGGAGTATTGAAGCTTACTGCGATATTCCGGTCCTTGGCGCAGTACCGAAACTGAATAAACAAAACTTTCCTGAACGCCACATGGGGCTGGTACCGACACCCGAACATGCATGGGCCCGGGACGCTGTCGATGCGATTGGTGAGATTGTGCATCGTTGTGTTGATTTGGAGGCGCTGGTTGAGATTGCGCGTGGTGTGTCGCCACTTCAGCCTGCAGCGGATAGTCAAAATCTTTTAGCGCAACAATCAACACCAGCCGCTGCAGGCGTTCAAAAGCAGCCGAGAATCGGTATCATCAAAGATGCGGCATTTCAATTCTACTACCCTGAAAATATCGATGCCCTGGTGGCCGCCGGTGGTCAAATCCAGTTTTTCAGCCCGCTTGAAACCGATTCGATTCCTGCCGTGGATGCACTCTATATCGGCGGCGGATTTCCGGAAACCCATGCCGAGGCCCTGGCAGATAATTTAAAATTCAGGATAGCACTGAAAACGCTGGCAGACGGCGGACTGCCCATTTATGCCGAATGCGGGGGACTCATGTATCTGGGTGAGAAATTGGTCCTGAAGGAAAAGTCATATCCCATGGCCGGAGTGTTGCCCATTGTATATGGTTTCTCAAAAAAACCTCAGGGACACGGGTATACGATTTTCGACGTGGAGAAAGAGAATCCATATTTTGATATCGGCAGCCAATACCGCGGCCACGAATTTCACTACTCCAAGGTACTTGAATGGCGCGGCGGCGTCGAAAATCTCGTGTTCAGAATGAAACGCGGCAACGGCATTCACAATCAGCGCGACGGGGCGTGTTATAAAAATGTACTGGCCACCTATACCCATCTGCATGCCTTGGGCGCACCGGCCTGGGCCAAAGCGCTGGTCCGCAATGCCGCCGCCTACCGCCAATCTACAGCAATTGCTGCGAAATCGTTGCTGCCCGGATAGCGTAATTTTTCTCAGCTGATAATCCTCCGGGCAATCATCCTTAACTATTGTCACTTTCAAACTTTTCAGCTTATTCGTATTCCGGCGCTAAATTTCAGCCGCACCGATCGATGTAATCGAGCCAAATGCCGCATCATGTAAACATGCCGAGGCCGCAGGATATGCAGAAGGCAAAAACTTTTGCCAGTGCATTCGTTGCCGAATCTTTGCACAAAATTACCCCCAAGCAGCTGGCGAGCACCCTGTCGCGGAAATATGATCTAAATAGTAAGCAGGCCAGAGCCATAATCAATGCCCTGGTTTGCGAGGGAGAGCTGATCTATGTCAATGAATACGGCTGCAGCTTTGTGGCCGCCTCTTTTTACCGTCCGGTGAACGTTTCCCGGAGGATTGTTCTGCTGCCGCCGAATTTGCGGTATCGTCCTACGATTCATGAAATTGTTGTCCGAATCCGATCCGGAGCTGCATTCGGCACCGGAGAGCACCCCACCACACGCCTGGCCCTTAGGGGGATTGAGTATGCAATGTTGGATAACAAACCGAACTGGAGTCGCAACGAAACTACGGTTGCAGACATCGGCACCGGTACCGGGATCCTGGCAATTGTCGCCGTAAAGCTTGGTGCCAAGCGGGGAATCGGTATTGATCGCGACGCCTGTGCCAGGGCGGAAGCTATCGAAAATGTAAAACTAAACGGTTTGGAAAAAAAGATCCGGATATCGAATCAGCCACTGGAAAGCGTGGACCAGCAAAACCGATTCTTTTTAATTACGGCCAATCTTCGAACGCCGACGCTCATGCAGATGTGTGCACACGTGGCAAATCGAGTGCATAGCAGAGGCAGGGTCGTCCTGTCCGGGATAAAAGCGGGGGAACTGGCGGACATCATTTCGGTGTATGGGGCCAGCGGATTTACGCCATGCTGGCAGGAGATACAAAAAGGTTGGGCCGGGATCGTTCTTAACCGGATCGGCCAATAACCGTACATGTCGGTATTTGCTAAAAAAATACAGGCAGCCCATTCTGAGCTGCCTGCTTTTTTTTAATTGCCGTGCTGCGGCTATTTTTTCTTTTTTTTAGGATGACACTTGGTGCAAGTCGTCGGTGCTTTCTTCTTGGACTTGTACTTCTTGTTGTATTTCTTGTGGCAGCCTCTGCAATTATAATGAAAAGCCTCGGCGTGGTATTCGAGTTTCTGCTTCTTGTTCAGCTTGGGCGCCCCCTTGCCTTTGGGTCTTTCAGACGGTATTTTGTGGCATTCGATGCAGCGCTGAACATTGTCACCGACTTTTAGATCCTTCAGCGGCTTGTTGTTTTCATCGTGATGACACTCGCCACAGCTGTTTTTATAATACTCCGGATATTTTTTGGCGTAGTCTTCGGCGTGTTTCTTGTGGGTAAACTTGACAATGCCTTTTTTGTGCGTCTCATACTCGGGAGAATTTAGATCGACAACATCCGGCACATCAGCTGCTGCGTATATACCTGCGGCAAGAAACAGGGTAGCGATTCCCGCTAGTGCTACCGTCGACAGTATAGACCTGTTTTTCATATATCCCCTTCAACCTCCTTTCCTCTGTAGTAAGTTCGACCTCTGTGGGTTTGATAATTAACAATTCGGGTCATATTTGTCAACGCTTAACCGAGGTTTCCTGCATTGGATGATTCGGGATTCGCGACAAAGGGGGATCACTGGTTTCTAATCCGTTAATAATTAAAGGAATATCAACCGAATCCCTCACGCCGATATGCTGCCGGAATAAAGGCTGTTGTCGGCATTGAACACATTCTGTTCTATTGCTCAGATTTAACCGCGTCGTCGATTTTGGCATCGGCCGCTTCTTTTTTCCGGCCGAAGATTCGCGCCCCGAGGATACTGATTTCATAAAGCAACATTAGCGGCAATGCCATCATGACCTGGGTGACGACATCCGGCGGGGTCAGGATGGCGGCACCGGCGAAGAATAACAGCAGGGCGTATTTTCTGTGTTTTTTTAAAAACGCAACCGAGACCACGCCGATCCTGGCCAGAAAGGTCAAGACCAGGGGCAGCTCAAAAACGAAACCGAACGCCAGCAGCAGTTTGGCCGAAAAGCCGAGGTACTCTTTCATCGAGGGCAGCGGGCGAATTGTTTCGGTTGCGAATCCGAGAAAAAATTTGAATCCCCATGGAAATACGATGAAGTAGCCAAAAAGCGCTCCGCCAACAAAAAAAAGCGAGGAAAGAAAAATGATCGGAAGCAGGATGCGTCGTTCCTTATTATAAAGTCCCGGCGAGACGAACATCCAGAACTCGTAGATGATGACCGGTGAGGCGAGCATCAAACCCGATAAAAGGGAAACTTTTAAATAAGTAAAAAAGGCTTCGGGCAGGCCGGTAAAAATCAATGTATCACCGGTTTCCATGACCTGCATCAAGGGTCGGACAAGAATTTGAAACAGATATTCTTTAAAACCGTATGATGCGGCGAAACCAACACCGACGGCAATAAAACAGACGATCAAACGTTTTCTTAGTTCATCGAGATGCGCTGTGAAGGGTAGTTTCTCATTCTCAGGCATTTCCTGCAGATCCTTCTTTGTCTGATGCTTCGGCGTGCTTGTCGGGTTCTGTGTTTTCATCCTCAGGCGCGGTGTCCGCTTGATCTTCATATGCTTCCGCGTTTTCCGGTGTGACCGGCGGTTTGGCCTCTCTCTTCCATTCATCGTAAGATTGATTCAAATCTCTTACCTTTGTGTCTTCGTCGGCATCATCGCTGTTCGCACCATTGCTCTCAAGGAAGGATCCTTTAACTTCACCACTGACATCATTAAAAGCACTTTTTACATCCTGAATCTCTTGGTCCAATTCCATTGAATCTTTTAACTCACTGGTCGCCTTTTTGAACTCCCGCATGGCACGACCCAGTGATTTGGCAAGATCGGGGAGTTTTTTGGGTCCGATGACAATAAGGGCGATGGCCAATATCAATATCAGTTCCGGCATTCCGATACCAAACATGTGTATCTCCCTGCTGGTTTGGGTGGATATCTTCCTATTTCAAATGGATCGTTTGACTGCGAAAAGAAAATGTTTGTACTGAGTTTCACCGTAAGTGTCAAGCTAAACAAAGAAATCCGATTTTTGGAAAATTGAATTTTCTTGATCAGAGACGACAATTTTGTTAAAATCAGCAGGATTAATTTCACCAGAGCTGATCTTATTATATTCTGAACTGTTCGGCACGAGAGAGGGCTTGCGTATATGATTCACTCCTTTGACCAGGAGCAGATCGATAAAACTGAGGCGATTCTGAATGAAGATCTGGTTGATAGCGGCGTAATAATTGCATTGGTGGTCGATATGGCCGGCCATATTGTTGCCAACTGTCGCGGTGAGAACTGCAATCATGATGTATACTCTCTGGCAGCCCTGGCAGCCGGCAATTTTGGAGCGGTCAATGCCATGGCGAAAATTGTGGGCGAAGATGAGTTTTCTTTGCTATTTCACAAAGGACAGGATGAAAACCTTCACTTCAGCAAGATTAACGAGGAATTGCTTCTGATCACCACTTTTGGAAACGAGGTATCCCTGGGATTTTTGCGGCTGAAAATCGCCGAGGCAATCGAAAAAATCAGAATCATTTGGTAATTCGTTTTGTCAACACCCCCCATCGGATTGTTTTTCATCGAAGCGTATCTTTATTCGGTTTGAGTACCAATAAGAACAGTTTCCCCTTATGCTGCATGTGCCCGGCCGCAATTTCGGTGTAAGTACCGTTGCCCCAGAACACATCCGCGCGCGCCGGCCCCCGAATCGCTCCACCGGTATCCTGGCTGAGAACAAAGCGGCTAAACTCTACCCATTCGGTTATCTGGCCGGATCCGTCGACCAGCGGCTTTTGGGTTTCAATAAAAGCAAGCGCGGGCAGGGGAAACAACCTTCGGTCCAGGGCAAGCGATCGGCCCGGCGTCAGCTTGACTTCCAGAAAGCCTAGGGGCCCTTCTTCTTCGAGCTTAAAAAATACGTAACTCGGATTATAGAATAATATTTTTGCCGTCTCATCCGGATGGTTTTCAATATAGGATCGAATGCGCTGCATCGACATCTCGGATTTTGGAATTTTTCCTTCTTCAATCAGCAGCTTGCCGATACTGCGATAAGGACGCCCGTTGGATCCATCGTAGTGCACGTTCAACATGGCACCGTTGTCCAGATAAATCCTGCCGGATCCCTGGATCTGAAGAAAAAACAGGTCGACCGGATCTTTCAGCCAAGCAAGAACCGGAGCGTTGCCATCAAGCACGCCGCCTTCTTCGATTTGCCGGCGGTCATAATAGGGAACAACGGTATGGCCCGATATGCGACCGGTAATCGATTCGCCTGCATATCTTTTCGAAAACGAAGACAGGTCGATTCTTATGAGATCGCTAGGACGCCCCAGCACGGGGATGGGGTAATCGGTACTTTTTTCCATTGTACCCTCGTAAGAAGGCTCGAAATAGCCTGTGTATAAAACTTTTTTTGACCATCCGCTGCCGACGGACCGATAGACCCGATAGTTCGTTTGAATGAATTTACGCAACGCCTTCTGCGACGGATTGGTCTGTATGAACGCCAGGAATTTTTCCAGCGACCGGATCATGTGGTCGGCACCATAGGTGTCTTTGCCGAAGGCGAATTGTTTGTCCGGCGGCACGCGCTGCAGGTAGGCAATGCTCAGGCGGATGCTTTGCTCCAAACCGTCATATCGCAAATCATCTTCAAAACGGGGGTAGCGGAACGAATGAATTTCGTACAGAGCGCTTTCTTTGGATATCGTACATGCAGAGACCATGATGACCGGGGCGATCGTTAACAACAGAAAGAATGAAATCTTTCTATAAGCACTATTTTTCATGGTGATTCGATTCCTCCCAATGGTGAGAAGTTATTTTCGTCAGTATTTATGGCAGCATCATAATCAAGCATAGAAATCCTGGTCCTCCGGGCTCGGATTCTTTACTTACTGTCGGATTTGCGAATCTTTGATACGATGTTCAACCGCGCTGCGGGCAGCCCTTATCCAGACCGCCGTATGTAGGGACCGCTTTTGCCGCCCGATTTTTCAAGCAGATAGATATCGGCAATCTTTATGGCGCGATCATAGGATTTGCACATATCGTATACTGTCAATGCCGCGACAGTGACGGCCGTTAAAGCTTCCATTTCAACGCCGGTTTGACCGATCAGGCGCACGGTCGCTTCGATGCGGATGGCATTCGTATCCGTTCTCGGAAAAAAATCAACGTTGATGTGGGTCAAGCTCAACGGGTGGCACATCGGTATCAGGTCGGACGTCTTTTTGGCCGCCATAATGCCGGCGATGCGTGCAGTTTCCAGCACATTGCCTTTTTTCACAGTCTGATCCAGGATTTTCTTCAGCGTACCCGGCTGCATGATGACGACGCCCTGGGCGTTTGCCGTGCGCAAGGTGGCTTTCTTGCTCGTTACGTCGACCATCCGGACGCGGCCTTGAGCATCGATATGAGTAAATGTCGCCATGATTGGGATATCCTTTCCGGATATTTATTATTGTGTATTATAACCATAATGCAGATTTAACCACGTTAACAGACATCATGTTCCCGCATGAGTTTGATCCACCGACAATGCTTCGGCCCGGGCCAGATCTTCAGGGGTATTAATATTAAAAAAAGAAATCAGGTCCCGATCGATATCGCGTAAAATGGTTTCCGGGATTTTTTTTACACGAACCTTTTTAAACAGCATCTGAATCTTTAGTTTACGGCGAGCGAGGTTCATTTCTATGGTTTTCAGACAGCGTGTGGCATAAACCGCGCACAGTGGTTCCACACCGGCCGACGTTTCAGGTATGACGATATCGACGCCGGCGTCTGTCGCGTCAACGATGGTTTGCACCATTTCTTTTTTCAGGAAAGGTGTGTCACATGCTGCAAAGAATGCATATGGTCTGGTTGCGTGAAAAAGACCGGCATGGATACCTGTCAATGAACTGCGAAAGGTAAATAAATCGGTTACAATGTGGAAATTCCATGCGAGATATTTTTGCGGCGTATTGGTAACCAGAATGATCTCTTCAAACAATTCGTGAAAAATACCGCCCAATCGTTCGACGATGGGCTTTCCGCCGACCGGGATAAAGGCTTTATCTTGGCCGGAAAAGCGGGTATTCATGCCACCGGCGAGAATGACACCGGTACAGGGAAATTTCATTTTCAGCAGACTTAGATTTTTTATGCGGCCGTCACAATGCTAAAGGACCCTGATTATCGTCTTGAAATAGATAAAAATCGTGATATAGAATACCGTTATCCGCACGATATGGCAATCAAAATTAATACACGTTGGACCGCAGACAGTTGGCGGTCAATGTTATTTTGGAGCATGGACAGTTTGGGCCACAAAAATGAGTACAGAAGAACATAAAAAGACGGCACCCCGGTCGGTGACAGTTGGAATTGTGACCGTGTCCAGCACCCGCAGTCTCGAGGATGATCAAAGCGGCCACTGGATCCGGGAGCATGCCATTGAAGACGGGCACACCGTGGTTTTTCACCAGGTCGTTCCGGACGACAGTACGGCAATTGTCGAAACGGTTCAGTCCGTGATCCGTAAAAAATCGCCCCGAGTATTGCTGGTCACCGGCGGTACGGGTATCAGCCCAAAAGATCTGACCATCGAAGCTTTGGGGCCGCTGTTTTCTAAAGTGCTGGCGGCGTTCGGGCCTTTATTTGCTCAGCTCAGTTATGAACAGATCGGATCTGCAGCCCTGCTGTCCCGATCGACGGCCGGTGTCCTTCAAGATACGGTTGTTTTCTGTATACCCGGCAGCCTGAAAGCTTGCCAGCTGGCCTGCCGCAAGCTTATATTTCCCGAACTCGGGCACTTGGTGCGCCATCTGCAAGAAGGTTGAAGCAGCGGCAATGGATTAAAAGACTCTTCGATCCCTCACGAAATTCGACTGTTTAAAGAACAACCTGGTTGATCTTTGAACAGAGGTTTGATGGCGGCAATAACCGGTTGCCGTCGATGGTCAGCACCGCTGCGGCACCGATTAAAGAATTCGTGAGAATCACTTCCTCGGCGGCATAGAGCGCTTCAAGCCGCAGGCGTTTGCGTTGGGTGGCGTATCCCCATTCAGACAGCAGTTTGCAGACGACATCTTGCATGATACCCGGCAGAACATGTACAGATTGTGGCACTATGGCGGTGTTATTTTTTATTATCAAAAGGTTGGCCGTGTTCGTTTCGGAAACCGAGCCGTCCGGATTCAAAATAAGGGCTTCATCTGCCTTTCGCTCACTGGCCCAATTGCCGGCTAGTAGATAATACAGGTAGTTTAACGTTTTATGATCAGCCAACGGCGATTGCCGCGGCTCAGGGTAGACGGCCAAATGCAGGCCGTTTGTTTTTAAAGCTTTCAGGCGGTGGCGGTAGGGTCGGGCCATTACCAGAAGGCTGTGTTTATATGGGGGCTGGTTTTGCCTGCCCATTGTCGCGACGATTTTCACTGCAGCCGTACTGTTTTCAAGCCGGTTGGCCTCGATTATCTGCCGTATGACCACATCCCAGCTTAATTCCGGTGTTTGGTCCCCAAACAGGCAGTGCCAGGTGTGGTTGAAGCGGTCCAGATGTTTATCCAGCAGCTGCGGGACACCTTTCTTCACCCGCAGGGTTTCAAAAAATCCGTAACCGTAAAGCACCCCCGGATCGGACACTGGCAAGCCGGCATCGTTTTGCGGTTTTATGGATCCGTTGAGCCAGACATAAGATTCGGGGGATATTCTAGGGGCTTGTCCGCTGAAAGCCGTCATCAAGGTCTGACCCTTGTGCAGGGTCTCTTCAAATTCATCATCCGGGTCCGAGTCGTAGACAATGCCGCCGCCGACCGAAAAATATATATGGCCGCTGCACACGGTGGCCGTCCGGATGGCGATCGATAAATCCATCGTATCATGAAAACTGATGTAACCGATGGATCCTGTGTATATGTGGCGTCGGTGCGATTCCAGTTCGTCGATGATTTCCATGGCTCTGATTTTGGGGCAGCCGGTTATCGATCCACCGGGAAATGCGGCCCGCATAAGATCTATTGCGTTTTGTTCCGCGGCCAGAGTGCCCTTTACGATCGATACCAGATGGTACACATTCTGATAGGCTTCCAGCCGTTTGTGCCGCGCAACCCGGACAGAGCCGCCGACACAGGCTTTTCCCAGATCGTTGCGCAGCAGATCGACAATCATTGAAAGCTCAGCGTCGTCTTTTTTGCTTTCTTGCAGATCGCGCCTGAGCCTGCGATCCTCAGCCTGCGTCCTGCCCCGCGGCCGGGTTCCTTTAATTGGACGCGTTTCGACCTGATTGCCGGTTTGCTTGATGAAGCGTTCGGGCGACGTGGAAATAATCTGATGATCGGCGGCCTGGATGTATGCGAAAAATGGTGCCGGATTGCGCCGATACAAAGTTTTGAACAACGTGAAAGGATCGCCGCTAAAATCCGATTCAAAGCGCTGGGACATATTGACCTGATACACATGGCCGGTGCGAATGTAGCGTTTTATCTTTTTTACGGCTGCGAGATAGTCCGCACGGGTGAAATTGGACCGGAATCCACCTGAGTTTCCATAATATTCGCTTGCTGGCGGTGCGCCGGCGGCAATAATGGATTTGGCCTGGGATAAATCCTGGTTCAATAACGTATTGCCGGCATGTTTGCGCACTGGAATATTCAACCGAGTGATTCCGTCTTGTTTATCATGAACGACCAGAATGGTAGGTGCATTAAAATAGATATCCGGCAGGCCCAAATCATCGATGACCGTTTTCGGCATGTTTTCCAAGGTGTCTTTTAAATCATACGCCAGATATCCGAGTATACCGGCCGCAATGGGCGGCGGCAATTTCGCGTTTTTCAGACGCCAATTTCGCAGCAGGCGGTCCAGGGCTTCCAGCGGGTCGCCTTGCCAGCGGAATGTCTGATGTTCAGTCGTCACGCATAACCTCCGGCGCTGACCTGAAAGGGTGATCCAGGGTTTTGCGCCGAGAATGTGGAAGCGCGCGCAATCCAGGTTGCCGCCGCTCATCAACAGGATCGTGCCGGGCAGGGCTGCGAACCGGCTCGCCCATTCCAAAAACGGCTCATCCAAGTCGAGCGTTTCTGAATAGACGTCTTCGACGGTTATTTTTTCGAGCAATGTATCAAACAGGTTCATTTTTTATCGTCGTGGAATGCAGCACCCCGCACCGGATGCCGCATATCCTTGAATCCGTAAACATTTTATCAATTAATGGACAACGGTCCGAGATTTAGGAAGTTTTCGATAAGGGCGAATCCGTGCTCGGACAGAAAGCTTTCCGGATGAAACTGAACACCGTGCAGGGGATACTCCGGGTGCGACATGCCCATCACCACGTCATCTTCGCTGCGGGCCGTCACTGTTAGTTCACGGCTGCCAAGGTTAACCATCAAAGAATGATAACGGGCAGCGGTGAAAGGAGAAGGAACGGTTTGGAAGATTCCCTCACGGTCATGCCGGATGACACTGGTCTTGCCGTGCATCGGCATCGGGGCTTGCACCGTACGGCCACCGAAGACCTCATTGATACACTGCAGCCCGAGACAGACACCCAGGATCGGTATGCGGCGGCAAAATCTGTCGATAATCGGGATGGATTGGCCGGCATGGGCCGGATCTTTGGGACCGGGGCTGATAAGAATATAGTCCGGCTTTAAACTGCGGACGTCGTCGATTGTAATCGTGTCGCTGCGAAAAACCCTGATTTCGAGCGCATATTGCATAAACATCTGCACCAGGTTGAAAGTGAACGAATCATAGTTATCGATGACCAACAGAGATGCCACTGTTAAATCCTCCATCAATAAAAAAGCCACCCCCGATGAGTCTGGGTGGCTGCCAGCCTATTACATAACTCATTTTTTATTGATAAGGTATCCGTATTGTGGATATTCTAGATTAATCCGATATAAAGGTGTAAAATCGCTGCATACCTATATGAAACATTCATCCAGGTCAAGAGAAATTGATAATGGATCAACCCGTGAAAAAATCCGCTCAGCTTCTCACCGCATTGGTTGCCAACCAGCGCGGTGAGATATTCGAACTCGACGGCTATGCCGCCGTGGGCATGGCCGACGTCGATCAGAGAGTACTGGCAACCGATAACACCTTGAATTTACCCTATGGTAGTGAACTGATGTTACTGCCGCAAAGGCGACCGGTTCTTTGCAATCTGCAGACGCATCGTATCGAAATGCTGGACGAAAATCCGTTTAGCCCGGGCGAGCCGATTTATCCGGTGGCGGCTTTTATTTCGCCCGGATATGTCGTTACCCGTATCAGTGCTTTTACAGAGAGGCCGCATGCCGGCTGCCTTCCGTTGTTTGCTTACGGTGCGGTCGGATGGTATCGAGGCAAGTTCAGAGTCGCCGCATTTCAGGTCGACCGTGAAAGAAGACAGGACCTGCGGCTTATGAAACAGCAGGACATCGTGGCCGGCGTTCGCGAAAAGCGCCGGTTGATGCCTGACAATCGCTTGCGTCAACATCTGGAAAAGTGTGCCCAGACCTACGGGTGTCCGGCGGGAAAAAACTTCTTTCTGGGCCGCTATGAAGCGCCGCTGCCGACATCCCAACACTGCAATGCCCGCTGCTTGGGGTGTATTTCGCTGCAGCATAAAGGCGGTATTCCCCACAGCCAGGATCGGATAGGATTTGAGCCGACGCCGCAAGAAATCGCCCAGGTCGCTCTGGCCCATATAAAAAAGGTGAAAAAAAGCGTGGTCAGTTTCGGCCAAGGTTGCGAGGGGGACCCCCTGCTGGCGGTCGACGTCATCGAGCCGGCCATTCGTATGATCCGTGACGCGACCGATTGCGGCACGATTCATTTGAATACGAACGGCAGCCGCCCCGAACTGCTGGATAAATTGTTCGATGCCGGCTTGGACAGCATGCGGGTGAGCCTGAACAGCGTCAGAGAAAGCTGCTACAACGCCTATTTTCGACCCAGGGGATATGGTTTTGCCGATGTCGCTCAGGGCATTGATGCTGCCTTGCGGCGCGACAAATTCGTCTCGATTAATTATCTGAACTCCCCCGGGTTTACCGACGCCCCGGAGGAATTTAACGCCCTGGTCAGGTTTATCCAACAACATCCGATCCATATGATACAATGGCGGAATCTGAATTTTGACCCGGTTCGATACTGGCAAAAGATGGCAGCGGCGGCACCCGGCAGTAAACCACTGGGTATACGGCGTGTATTTGGCAAGATACGGCGTATGTTCCCACGGCTGCGCCATGGCTATTTTAATCCACCCAAGGAGAAATTTTAATTCTTGGTACCTTCCAGTTCGGAATACACAGCGAGTCCGATTTCCCTGGTCGTGTAGGGTTTTTTTAGATAGGGGCCTGCCCCCAACTGCTGCGCTTCTTTAACAAGGTCGGTTTCAGAGTAACCGCTGGCAATAATTGCCTTCTGATCGGGGTTGATGGCCAGGATTTGCTTGTATGTTTCAAGACCGTCGATGCCCGGATCCATAATCATGTCCAGGACAACCAGATCCACAGAGTGTGATTTCAGGTACTGAACCGCCGCTTCTCCGCTGGGAACACAAGCGACCGAATATTCGAGTTTTTTCAGTATCTCAGCTGCAATTTCGCGTTGCTCGTCAACGTCGTCAACGATCAAAATCGACTCGCCGTGACCGATATACTGGTCAATGGAACATTCTTCGTATTCAAAGACCAGCTGCTCGCGTGTCACCGGAAAATAGAGCCTGAATGTTGAACCGCTGCCCTCGCGGCTTTCGACATCGATGTAGCCTTTATGGTCTTTGACTGTTCCCCAAACGACCGCCATCCCCAGTCCCGATCCACTGCGGCCCATTACCTTTTTGGTATAAAAAGGTTCAAATATCCGCTTGATATCCTCGGCCGATATGCCGACGCCGGTGTCCACCACCGAAAGTACGATGTATTCGCCTTCCTTGATATCATCGTAGCCCCTGACCGGCCGGTCCAGATACTGGTTTTGGGTTTTGATCGTGATTTTACCGCCATCGGGCATCGCCTCAGCAGCATTGGTGATGATATTCATCAGGGATTTGGACAGATGAACGGGTGAGCCCATCATGTTCATCAGGTTCTCGTCCAGTTCCAAATCGATTTTGATTTCGGGAAACAAGGTCTTGATTTTTTCATGTTCGGGACTCGCCAATGAGTCGACAATGATCTGGTTCAGGTGGATGACCTCCGAAACGGCCACCCCGCGCCGGGCCAGCGTCAGCAGATCCTGAACAATCGCCGTGGCCCTTTCGCCGGCCTTTTGAATCATCTTTATGGGTTTTATCAGGGGGCTGTCCTGCGACAGATCCATTAGCAGCAGTTCGGGGTAATTGATCAGGCCGGACAAGACATTGTTTAAATCATGGGCCACACCGCCGGCCAGAGTACCGATGGCTTCCATTTTTTCGGCCTGCTGCAGGCGGGCTTCCAGTTGTTTCTTTTCTTTATCGGTACGAATTCTTTCCGTGATATCCCGGGCGATACCACGAAACCCGACTGTCTTCCCTTTTTCATTATGGATCGGCGAAACCACCATTTGAATAAAACACTCGGAGCCGTCTTTGCGGATCATTTTCGAGTCGAGGATCCTGGCGACGTTGCCGGTCCGGTAAAGCGCATTGAATGCGCGGTATATATTGCGGGCCGTTTCCGCATTCATGTACTGCCGGTTGTTCATACCCATCAGCTCTTCTTTGGGGTAACCGAGCATTTTACAGGTGGCTTCGTTGAAAAAGGTGAAATTGCCGGCAGTATCGACTTCGAAATATCCGTCTTCTATGCTTTCGAGAATATTGCGGTATTTTTCTTCGCTTTCTTTCAGTTTTTTAAAAGATCTGGCGTTAATGATGCTGACTGCGGTCTGGGAGGCAATCCCCGTCAGAAGATTCATGTCGCTTTGCGTGAGGGGCCGCTTGGAGTTCAGGTTGTCGACCGCCAGTATTCCCAGAGACTCTTTTTCGTAAACAATGGGCACACAAATGAGAGATTTTACTTCCATCTTTTCTGCCAGTCGGCGACTTCGCTCCGACAGCTGCTTGCGGTCGGACGTCACATCGTCAATTAAAATCGGCTTCTGGTCCCTAAAAGCGCGCACAAAAAAACCTTTTGATATCGGCCGATCCAGGTGAAATGCGGTTTCCCGCAGCATTTGCTCTTGATCGCGATTGTAGCCGTAACCGCTGGCGTAAACCAGGCTGGACTTGTTCTCATCGGCCAGCAGGATAACACCGCGGTCAAATTCGAAACGCTTGGCCATAGCCCGCACAACGGCTGCAATCAAATCGTCACGTTCAACCACCGAGGCGGTCACCTGGCCGATATCGTGCATTAGCAGGGCGTTATTGTAACTGGTGCTGAGCTGATTTAAATGATCCCGTGCGGTATCTCTCTGGTGCGTTATGGTGTTGATCAGCTCGTTTTTCCTAAGCCGCAAGGATGTCATCGAAAGGCAGGCCGCACCAAGCAGGGCGGAAAGCACTCCGATCGTCCAGGGGGTCAGGGGCAGGTAAAAAAATAAAACTGGAAAAAGGGTGAGGATAAATATTGTGGCATAATTACTGACCAGCTTCCACCGGCGGGACGGCAGCTTGTCCCAGCTAATAACGTACCGGCATCTCTGGTGACCCTGCTGGTAGCATTCAGGGTGTTCGACGCGAGCATACTTGCCGGTGTAGAATTTTCCCAGGGACTCAAAAGCACCGATGCGATTTTCACACTGATAACGCTTTTCCCGGACGCCCGGCTTCGGGGTGACGATAATTTCGACAAGGGCTGACCTCAGCTTTCTGGTGGTGATAACCGCACTCCTGCTGAATTGACTAACAAACTTTCCTGCAGCTAAAAACGTAAACGCCGGACTTAAAAAACTTAAGGTATACTGCCTGATTGCGCCCATCCCTTTGGACGATGTAATATAGCGCCCGACTTCTCTGGAAATGTCAGGGTCTCCCGATTCTTTGACCAGGATTTTATGGAACCGGTCAACCTGCTGCTGGGTGAACCAGTGGGCTGGATCTTCAACCTCATAGCGGGTCATCCCCGCGTATTCAATCAGCGGGCCTATATCTATAGAGGGATAATAAATCGCCAAATAATTGATATAGTTTTTGGTAATGCGGCTGTTGTATAATTGTCTGTTATCATTCATTTTTTCATTGTGGGCCACTCAAGAAACAGATTGATAGGATCGTCTGAAACCGATGCCCGGCCCAGGACAGACAAATTAAACCCTCGCATGCCGAAACCGATTTTATTCTCATGTCCGCGATCGTCATGCAGCCACCCGGCAACAGTGATCTAAAATATTTGCATCGTTGACCATGCTTGATGCCGTTTGACTAAATCGGTTGTACGCAATATGTTTACTTTTTCACTGATAATGATATTCGCTGCAGTGTCAATGAAGTGACATTGCAAAGACAGGCCGGAGCCTTAAAATAAAGATGAGCACTCGTATGATTATCGGCCGTTGGCCTGCAAACCTTTAGTGGCAGTTCCCGCTTGCCCGATGGACATTGAAAACCATGAAATGGATCGAAGCAAAGGTTTTATTTGAATTTGAAAATCCTGATTTAGCCGTTGAGGTCATTTCGAACCTTTTCTACGAATCGGGTTTTCGGGGTGTGCTCATCGAAGATCCCGATCTTCAGCCGCCCGAGGGATGGGGCGCCGGTCCTGTCAGCCGTCCGCGGGAGCCTGCGGTGATCGGTTTTTTACCGTTGAGCCAAAAATCCCGCGACCGATGCGAGCATTTGAACGCACAACTGGGCCGATTAGACGGCTCGCACGGCATCGTTATCCAGCTGGCTATGCGTGAGATCGATGAAGAAGACTGGGCCCAGTCTTGGAAAGCCTTTTTTAAACCGGTAAGAGTTTGTTCCAGAATAGTGGTCAAGCCCAGCTGGGAAGACTTTGTTCCCGAACCAATGGACATCGTTATTAATATCGATCCCGGAATGGCGTTTGGTACCGGAAGTCACCCGACGACGGTTTTGAGCCTTTCCTTAATCGATACCTACCTGCAAGCAGGCGATTCGTTTCTGGATGTCGGTGTCGGCTCCGGTATCCTGGCAATTGCTGCCGCTAAGTTGGGTGCCCAGAAGATATGGGGGGTGGATAACGATGTAACCGCAGTTGCCATTGCCGCACAAAACCTGCAGCGCAACCGGATTGAGCCGGAGCGTTATCACCTGATATGCGGCAATCTGACGGATGGTGTCGAAGGACGATTTGATATCGTTGCGGCCAACATCCTTGCGGATGTGATTCTGGAGCTGTTGCCCGGCCTGGAGCGGGTATTGAAACCGGATGGCATTTTTATCTGCTCCGGTGTTATCGAGGCTAAGAGGGATGAGGTCTTTCGCGCCATGCAGCAAAATCGGTTCGAAATCCTGGAGGATCCGACTCAAGAGGGGTGGGTGTCAATAGCCGGAAAACTCAAATAATTTGCCTTGATTTCTTTGATGTCACATCATATATCCACTGGCCGGATGTCAAGCGGTGTTGACGGTGGAATTTTGAATTGACGAGCAATGCGATGTTCAATTAAGGTGTAAAAGTGAAAGTCGGACGGAATGAACCCTGCCCCTGTGGCAGCGGCAGAAAGTATAAAAAATGTTGTCTGGGGAAAAAAAGATCAGCGGTGCTGGATATGAAGCTGGCCTACGCCAAGAAATACAATATTCGTCTAAAACAGAAAAAGGACATTGAAGGAATCCGCGAAGCCGGGCAGCTTGTCCTGAAAACTCTGGATCTGGTGCAAGCCGCCATACGCCCCGGGATAAAAACGGATGAGATCAACACGCTGGTGCATGAATTTACCATTAAAAACGGGGCCACTCCGGCTCCGTTGAAATATCGCGGTTTCCCCAAGAGTGTCTGTGTTTCCGCCAATGAGGTTATCTGTCACGGCATACCCGGAGAACGCGTCCTGAATAGCGGCGATATCGTCAACGTCGACATCACCTCCATCCTCAACGGGTATTTCGCCGATGCCAACAAAACTTTTTTTGTCGGGGCGCCGGATGCGGATGCGCGCAAGATCGTGGCTGTGACCCGGCAATGTCTCAAATTGGCGATGGCGCAGGTTCGGCCCGGTAACACGGTTGGAGATATCGGCCGTGCCATCCAACAATATGCTGAAGCCCGGGGATGTTCGGTTGTCAGAGAATTTGTCGGACACGGTGTCGGGTTCGAATTTCATGAACCACCGCAAGTCCCGCACTTTGGCCGGAAAGGTCAAGGGATCGAACTGGTGCCTGGTATGGTATTTACCATTGAACCGATGATCAACCTGGGAGAGCGTCATTTAAAAATTCTGGAAGATGAATGGACGGCGGTTACCCGGGATGGATCACTTTCCGCCCAATTCGAACAAACCATTCTCGTAACAGAAAACGGCTTTGAAAGTTTGACGCCGTACGAGCTGTAAAATTTTCTTGATCCTTTTATCGTTATCAAATCCATTAAAGGAGGTTTAATGACATCAGCGAAAAGTCATGACATCGAAGAGTTGACCGGATTTGCAATGGATATCATTCATCAGGTTGGTGAGAAAGCCCTGGCTTTTTACGGCAAGGGGGAGCCTCAAATAAAGTTTGACGAAGAACTGGTCACCCAGGCTGAACTGCGTCTGTCGGATTTTTTTCTAAGCCAACTTCAAGCCCGGTTTCCGGACCATCATCTATTTAAAGACAACTTTGAAAACACGAATTATACCCACGAGGGGCAACGGTATCTGTGGATATTCGATCCACTGGATGGGGTGGCCAACTTTCAGGCCGGTATCCCGATTTGGGGTATGTCATTGGCGCTGATAGAAAATTTTTGGCCTATTTTCGGCGTATTTTACATGCCTGCCACCGGCGACCTGTTCCATGCCCAGGCCGACGGTAAAGCCTTGTGGGGCAACCGACCGATCCGGATATCCAATATGGATCCAATCAGCGATGAAAGCCTTCTGCTGACCTATTCGCGATTCCACCATCATTTCAATTCTAATTTTCCCGGCAAAGTTCGGGCGCTAGGGTGTACTTCCGCGCATATTTGCTACGTGGCCATGGGACGGGCCGATGCGGCGATCGTTGCCAACGAATCTTTTCAGGACCTGGCGGCGGCCCGCGTGATCATTGAAGCCGCCGGCGGAAAGATCTGCAAGCGTGACGGCAGTGAATTTTATATCGACGATTTTCTGGATGGTCAGCGAATCGAAGGACACCTGCTGGTCACCTCGCCGGACAAACTGCCTCAAATCCAAGCCTGCTTGAAGCCGATCGTATAACACCGGCAGTCGAAATATCCAGCAACGAAATCGATCCAATGGACTATCGGTTCCTGCAAACATATTCATCGGTGCTGTAACCTATTGATCTGCGAAGTCTCTTAATTATGATTTAGCATCATTTTCCAATAAAGGACTGTTGCGTACTGGAGGATATGATGTACAAAGACAAAAAAACGATCAAAAGGGAGATTCTTGATAAGTTTCGAGCGATCGGCAGCGAGAAAGATATGCTGCCACCGCATTGGCTGGAGGCGGATTATGTTGATCGCCTCGACAATCAGGAGAAAAGAATTTATAAAAAAGCGGTTAAAGAACTGGTTTCCAGCGGACTGGTGGAAAAAGTCCAGGGATCTGCACCAAACCTCAAACTTACCCAGAAAGGTGTGAACCTGATTCACTGACTGAGATTCTGGTGGCCGTAGTAAATTCAAATCGTATGCTTAATATCGTCCGCCTGTGCTGTACCCCTTTTAAATGATGATCTGATTCCCAAGACTGGAAAATAAGCGAAACGTCATTGTGAACACGCTTGCGTAGCCAGCAGATATATGTAAAATATTTGCCGAATTGAAGCTAACCCGTCTATGGGGTATCGAATGCGTCGCAGATTCAAGAAACTTTATCTCTTCCTTTCCATCGGCCTGGTTCTGTTCACCATCGTTTCCGCTTGGTATTTTCATCGGGCTGTACCCACATTTCTCGGCTATGCAGGCAAATATCTTTGTTCCGGTGTCTTTATTTCCGGGCGCAGCCCGGAAAAAATTCTGCGAGATGACATCGCACCGATGATATTTTTCAACCGCTTGCTGCGCACACGCGTGGATACCGAAGCGCAGCAAGTGACGGTAAGCCTGGCCGGTGTGGTTGACAGAAAAGCGGTTTTTCGCAGCGGTTGCGGGTGTACGCTGGTTATTGGTACCACCGCAGATGCCCTCAGAAAGCAGATTGACGCAGAACCTGTTCCCCGGCGCCGCAGCGCTTTGAATCGGGCTTGGCCCGATGGTGACTCGGCTCCGGTTGATCCATTGCCGGCGGGCGTAAACCGGGAAAAACTGGAGCAGGTGCTGCAAGCAGCCTTTATTGCGCCTTCCTCCGGCAGCTCCGCCGCGACCAGGGCCGTAGTTGTCGTTTTCGCCGGGCAGTTGATCGCCGAACGGTATGCACCCGGGTTTAACCGGAATATGGCTTTGCCCGGCTGGTCGATGAGCAAAAGCGTTATCAATGCGCTGATAGCCATCCTGGTTGAAAAAGGGCGCCTGAATTTGAAAAACCCGGCTTCGGTTCCGCAATGGCACAGGCGTGATGATCCACGCCGAGCGATCACCCTGGATCAGCTGCTCAGGATGAGCAGCGGTCTCAAGTTCGGGGAATATTATATGCCCCCATCCGATGTTACCGATATGCTATTCAACAGCTACGATTTTGCGGCCGCTGCGGCCGATAAACCACTGGAAACAGCACCGGATACGAAATGGCATTATTCCAGCGGAACCACGAATATCATCGCCGGAATTATCCGCCGCGCTGTGGACGATGATTATCCGAACATGGTCACCTTTGCCCGCCGCGAATTGTTTGAGCGGTTGAACATGCACAGCGCCGTGATCGAGCTGGATCCGTCCGGCACCATTGTGGGCTCTTCTTACACCTTTGCAACGGCCAGGGATTGGGCCCGATTGGGCCTGCTGTACCTTCAAGACGGTGTTTGGCATGGAGAGCGAATATTCCCTCGGGATTGGGTCGCATATAGCCGGACACCGGCTCTGGAGGCGCCCCAGGGGCAATACGGCGCCCATTTTTGGCTGAATGCCGGCAGCCGTAACAATCCATCCGATCGCCGCTGGCCCCGGCTACCCACCGACATGTTTCTGGCCTGGGGCTTTCAGGGTCAATACCTGGTCATCATACCCTCTAAAAAACTGGTAATCGTTCGCCTGGGACTAAATCTATCGTCTAAAACCTGGGACTTGCAGGATTTGGTAGCCGGTGTTCTGGAAGCTATCTACGAGTCGCCGTGAAAAAGCATGACCTTCTATCACGCGGCAGGGATAAGTCATTCTTTTGGACATCGCCCTGAAATCATCACATTAAGGCGAGATTATTAAATTTTCACGCAGACGCCAAGACGCAAAGTAAGATCATTAAGACTTAGCGGCATTGAGACTTTGCGTGAGGTAAATTTTAGTCAACTATGATATGCACAAATACATTGACGTTGCCCTGTATCACGCATTGAGATGCTTGACCTTATCCAAGCCAAAATGTATGATGCTGGCCTTTTGGTCGCGATGGTATGGGCCCAATGGACAGATATTACCATAGCCGTTTTGTATAAGCCGAATTTGGTTGGAGAGCAACCGGTGATCGTAAATCAGACCGGTTGGTAAAATCCAATTTCAGTGATCTTCAGCGAACCGTCAAGTTAACCGAAAGGAAGTCGAGCGATGGCTCAAAAGACTAGATCTCTAACAACCAGTGAATTTTCCAAATTAACAGGTATCCCAGTTTCCTCTGTCGGCAAATTAATACGGGAGGGGAAAATCAAGGCCAAGAAAGCTTCCGGTAAATGGAAGATTGCCGAAAGTCAACTGAAAGCCAACACCGTCGTAGAATTAACCCGAGTCCGCAAGCAAAAGCCAGCGTTAACCATAGACAGCAAGACCCCAAAAACCGTGTCCAAAACGTCAAGACCGTCCCAAGAAAAAAAGAAAAAGGCCGTTGCAGCTCAAAAACAGGCAGACCCCCGGCAAAATTCCGAACCGTCTGAGAAAGCGTATTCTGTTGCTGAATTCAGCCAATTGACCTATCTGACCGAATTTGGTGTGGAGGATTTTCTAAAAAAGGGTCGTTTGAAAGGAATGAGAGACCTGGCCGGCAACTGGCGTGTTTTTGCCGATAATCTGAAAAATCCAAACATCCGGCATTTGATTCGTCAATAAGAAGCCGGATTGTTGGAATTGTTGAAAATTTGCGACCGGGGATAGGCGTTCCAATTGGATTCGGGCTTTAACCGGTCAGCCGCCGCCGGACAGTTCTTGGGATAAAGGCAGCGCGTCATTGAGTTCATCGATTTGCTGTTGCTCAAGGCGGTTGATGTCGCCAATGTGCATCTGCATAATTCGCACCAGCTGCGGATCATAAAAGCGGTGGAGGCTGTGGTTGGCCAGCGCCTCGAATCCGCGTCGCACTTTATGAGACGAGCCGGCGCCGGGGTCGAATCTTCGAATGCCATGCCGGATGGCCCACTCTATGGGGCTGTAGTAGCAGGCATTGAAATGAAGATGGTTAATCCATTTCACACAGCCCCAGTAGCGTCCGTAAAGATGGTCTGCTTTTTTCAGTAAAAAGGAGATTCCCAGGGGAAAAGCACTGTTGGATCCGTCAAAGGCGGCCATGAGCAACAGGCGGTGGCGATAATGATGATATAAACCTTCAAAGAATTCTTTTGTGAGATATTTACAGCCCCAAGGCCCGTACTGATCATTGGTTCTGGAATAATAAGCGTACATCAGCGGAAAAAACTCTCGCGGAATTCTGCGGCCGGTAAAAGCTTTGATGGAAATTCCCAACGACTGCATTGTTTTGCGTTCCCGCTTGATGTTGCGGCGCTGATTTGAATTAAAGACAGCCAGATAATCTGCAAACGTTTTGAATCCCGAATTTTTCCAGGCATAGCTCTGGTGCCGCCAGCCGATAAACCCGAGTCGTTCCATTTGTTCTTGCCAATCCGGGTCTACGAAGAGAAAACTGCAGCCGGAGATTCGATTGCGGATACACAGCCGGTCGATGGCATTGACCATCAACTGCGTGATCAGCTTCTCATCTTCATCCGGGACGATCAGAAATCGATAACCGACTACCGGCGAAAAAGGGCTCATGCCCACCAGCTTTGGATAATAGCGGATACCCAGACGCTGGGCCAGATCCGCCCAGGCATGATCAAACACGAATTCCCCGCTGCTGTGTCCCTTCAGGTACAACGGTGCCGCTGCGACCAATCGTTGATCGGACCACACCGTTAAATGATAAGGTTGCCATCCGGTTTCAGCCCGAACGCTGCCGGACGTTTCCAGCAGACGCAGCCACTCCCATTCCAATAGCGGTGTTTTGAGCGGCAGGGCCAGCTCGTCCCAGGCGGATTGATCAATCCCGGAAATGCCATCTTTCCAGACGATTGAATAGGCGTCTGATGTTTTTTTTTGCATGAAAAGATGAACGTCCCACGGATATTCTTATGGATACCATCGCAGAAGCCGAATGGCGTCGATGGTATTGCGTCTTTTAATCGAATATGAAATCCTGGTCTTCTGGGTCAGGATTCTCTAGTGTTTCATATATCCCGGCATTTGGCGGCGATTGTGTATAAATAATAGTAGGTACCCGATGATGCCTGTCAAGCGCGGTTAATAATATGGGAAGAGGTATTAGCGGAAATTGTATTGCGCAACGCAACTCATATTTTAGCGGAGTTGCAAACCAGCGACCCTGCGGGCGTAACCAACCATAACGCTTGTAAGAATGATGACTGTCAGGAGAGTGCGGTGTGCGGATGGTGGTCAGTGAGACCGGTTCGGTTCCGATTTAACCATTAAAAATTTTCGATCATTTCTCCTTTTTTAATAAATTCTGAGATATCATTTCTGCTGTTGAGCAAGATCATCAAGGCTCTTTCGAATTCATCGAATACCGGATCACCGGCACCCAGCGTGGTGTCCGCTTCTTCGAGGATCTGTTTACCGGCGGCCAGAAATTCGTCTATTTTTTTTAGCAATTTTTTTCGTTTTTGGTGCCGATCTTTTTCTTTGGCAATAACCGGCAGCAGTCTTTGGATCGAGTATTCCACCAGTGCATCCCGGGATGCGGTGAATTCTTTTGCCGCCCGGTCCAGACATGACAGGGTCTTGCGACTGAGAACATACGTTTTTTGGACCCGGCGTGGTGCATCGATTTGTTGAATGTCGACTTCTTGAGCGATAATTTCAAGGGCATTAATATCATCGATCAGATGATCAAAAAGGGATTTTTGCTTGATCCCCAAATGGATCGAAACCGCACTCATCGCTTCAATGGCTCTTTGCGTTAATTTAAAGGTGGCGCGAACAGATTGCCTGCCACGCAAATCCCGTGAGGACGGCTGTGGCAGGGAAATGTCGATATAGCGGCGCCTTTTTTTCTCATTTTCCATCGTGTCTCCTCCCCAACCGCAAGGCGATTGTATCGTTTTATTACTTGATTATAATTATTATTTATAGTAATGCAATAATTTATAATATTATTCTCTTGACATGCTAATTATGGTGTTTATCATATTGCGTAGAAAAACGAAAGAAAAATAATGCAGAAAGTATCAGATCATATTCTATTATCAAGGAGGTACTAATGATGAACTTAGTAAGATGGAACCCGTTAAGAGAGATGGCGGCCTTGCACCAGGGCCTGGATCGTTGGTTCGATGATTCCTTTTTTGCCCCCCGGCGTTTGAATGGGGAAACAGACCTGAGCACCTGGAACCCGGCGGTCGATATTTACGAAGAGTCTGATCGGTTTGTGATCAAGGCTGAACTGCCCGGCCTGGACAGGAAGGACATCGAGGTGGATCTCAATGATCGCATTCTGACCCTGAAGGGAGAACGTTCTTATGAAAATGAGGTGAAAGAGGACGGCTACTACCGCAAGGAAAGGGCTTTCGGCAAGTTCCACCGTGCCTTCGCCCTGCCGGCCAATCTGAATGCCGATGAGATAAAAGCCGATTTCAAAGACGGCCTTTTGACCATCAACATTCCGAAACCGGAAGAAGAAAAACCCAAACAGATTACGATCCACTAATAAAATAACCCAACTTGAAAAAAACAGGCGGCACAAACATCGTGCCGCCTGTTTTTTTATTATTTACACCAATATTATAGAGATGATCCAATTTTGGAAGTCGCTTGAATCTGCTCACACAGTTATCATTTCTGCTGGCGGGAAAAAAAGAGAATTCCGTAAATAGCGGTCCATAAAATAGGGTGGTGAATACGTCATTCACCACCCTATTTTTTTTCGGCCTGTACTCGCATGATGCACTCTATATTCACAGCGCCTGCATATTAATTTACTTCTTCATATTCGGCATCCACAACATCTCCCTCCTGGACCGAGGCTGCAGAATGAGACTGCTGTTGGTTGCCGCCGGTATCCCGGGTGTGCCCTGGGCCGGACTGCTGGTACATATTTGCAACCAACTGTTGAGCGGCTTGCCGCAACTGTTCGATTAGGCGTTTGATTTCGCTGGTATCGCCGCCTTCCATAGCCTGTTTCAATTTACGGATTGCATTTTCAACTTGCGACTTAGCAGTCCTATCGACTTTATCCCCGAAATCCTGGAGTGATTTTTCCGTGGTATAAATCAACGTGTCCGCCTCGTTACGCACATCTATCCGTTCGCGTTGGAGGCGATCTTCCTGTTCATGTAACTGGGCATCTTTGACCAGACGATCAATTTCCTTCTGGCTAAGTCCCGATGAATGTGTAATCCGTATCGACTGCTGCTTGCCGGAGGCTTTGTCCTTGGCCGAAACCTTCACAATGCCGTTGGCATCGATGTCAAACGCTACCTCGATCTGCGGAATTCCGCGAGGAGCCGGCTGGATGCCAACCAACTCAAAGCGCCCCAGGCTTTTGTTATCCGCGGCAATCTCACGTTCACCCTGCAATACATGAACAGTGACCGCCGGTTGGTTGTCTTCGGCCGTAGAAAACACCTCGCTTTTTTTAGCGGGAATCGTGGTGTTTTTTTCAATCAGCTTGGTCATGACACCGCCAAGGGTCTCGATACCCAGCGAAAGTGGTGTTACGTCCAATAAAAGTACGTCCTGTACATCACCTTTTAAAACACCTCCTTGAATGGCGGCTCCCGAGGCCACTACTTCATCCGGATTCACGCCCTTGTTGGGCGCTTTGCCGAAAATCGCCTGCACCCGTTCGTGAACAGCCGGCATGCGCGTCATGCCACCCACCAGGATAATCTCATTTATATCTCCCGGCGACAAACCGGCATCTTCTAATGCAGTCCGACAGGGATGTTCAAGTCTGTCCAGCAAACCGCTAACCAATGCTTCCAGCTTGGCACGCGTAATTTTAATATTAAGATGCTTTGGACCGGCAGCATCGGCAGTGATAAAAGGCAGATTGATATCCGTTTCCATGGCGGTGGACAGTTCCATCTTGGCCTTTTCAGCCGCCTCTTTCAGTCTCTGAAGCGCCATTTTATCGTTCCTGAGGTCAATTCCCTGGTCTTTTTTGAATTCATCGGCCAGGTAGTCAATCAGGCGCAGGTCAAAATCCTCGCCACCTAGATGCGTGTCGCCGCTGGTGGACTTGACTTCAAACACCCCATCCCCGATTTCAAGGATGGATATATCAAAAGTCCCGCCACCCAGGTCAAAAACGGCAATTTTTTCGTCCGTATTCTTGTCCAGACCGTACGCCAGTGAGGCGGCCGTTGGCTCATTGATAATCCGTAGAACATTGAGGCCGGCAATTTTTCCGGCGTCTTTTGTGGCCTGACGTTGGCTGTCGTTAAAATAGGCCGGAACCGTAATGACCGCATCCGTTACCGGTTCACCCAGAAACTCTTCAGCCGCTTTTTTGAGTGCAGCCAGGATGTAGGATGATATTTCGGCCGGGCTGAAGGGTTTCCCCCTCAAGTTGATGCGCACATCCCCATTGGCGGCCTTTTCTATTCGGTAGGGCAAAACAGGGATATCCTCCTGGACTTGCGGTGAATCGTATTTGCGGCCGATTAGTCTTTTTACCCCGAATACCGTATTTTCGGGATTGGTAATGGCCTGACGTTTAGCGATTTGGCCCACCAAGCGCTCACCGCTGTCGGATATCGCTACCATGGACGGTGTGGTTCGCCCGCCTTCAGGATTTGTAAGAACCTTTGCATCGCCGGCTTCCATGATCGCCACGCATGAGTTGGTCGTACCGAGATCAATTCCGATAATTTTACTCATAATAATAATCCTCCGTTTCCACAGTTTAGTGCATTCACTTTGTTCGAATGATGTGTCGTCTGGCCGCTATTATAAGATTCGAATTTCGGCCTGGAACACCACACCACTTGAAATCGAAATTGGTTTACAATTACAATTATGAATAAAATTTAAACATAATAGTATATATGTCAATTATATAATATGATTAATATTAATTAGATTAAAATAATAATGTTATTTCTGGAATAATTAAATGAGAGAAGGCGTTAAAATATAAACATGTTGTGAAATAAATATTGCCGGTCCAATTTCCGGTTAGCCGGCAATGACCATTGCTTGATTTATCAATTCAGGGTATTAGTTTGTTAAAAAATTTAGCAGTAGACTCAAAAGCAAACCGGAAATCAGAAAAAGGTAAAAGGGATCATGAAAAAATTTTTTAAACAAACCGCAAGATTGATGCGGGCGCTTTGGAGCGTAATCACCGTCAGCCGCAGAATCATCGGCAACCTGATCTTCGTCGCAGTTACTCTATTTCTGGTGGGACTGTTCATTTTCAGCGGCCGCGACGATGTCCCAGAAGGTGCGGCTCTTCTGCTATCCCCGGTCGGCAATATTGTTGAACAAACATCCGAGCCGTTGTTGGTGGACAGATTTTACGGACGGGTCGAGACAGAGGAGATCCTGCTGCAGGATATTATCGCCGGGATTGACCATGCGGCCGAAGACGAAAACATAAAAGTAATGGTCCTTGATATGCGGCGTATGGGTGCCGGTGATATCAGCAAATTACAGGACATCGGTGCGGCACTGAAACGTTTCAAAAAAAGCGGCAAAGAAATAATCGCTGCCGGTGAATTCTTCAACCAGCAGCAGTATTATCTGGCCGCTCACGCCGACAGGATTTACCTGCACCCCATGGGCCAGGTATGGCTGAGTGGCTACGGTGCCTACCGCAAGTATTTTAAAACCGCCATTGAAAAACTGTTGATTCAGTTACATGTTTTCCGGGTCGGCACATACAAATCCGCCTTGGAGCCTTTTTTTCGCGACGATATGTCCGAAGCAGCCAAAGAGGCGAACACCGCCTGGCTGAACGTACTGTGGGATGCTTACAAGACGGACGTCGCCACCTTGCGTGGAATCGATGCCAACCGCATTGATGCGCTCATTAACAACATCGGTGCCTATCTGGCGGAAGAAGGCGGTGATGCAGCCCAAATGGCGTTGAAATTCGGTCTGGTGGACGCACTCAAAACCAGGGATGAAGTGCGCAACGAGTTGATCGAAATAGTCGGCCGGGATAAAAGCGGGAAAACTTTTCTGCAGATCGGATTCAACCGGTATCTGAAAATCGTTCGGCCTGCCATCCTGGATGTCGATCCGAGCCACGGAAAAGTCGGGGTCATTGTCGCCAAAGGCATCATAATGGACGGCAGCCAGCCCGCAGGTAGAATCGGTGGCGACTCTCTAGCGGAGCTGATTCGAAGAGCACGCCGGAATGAAGATGTAAAAGCCGTCGTGCTGCGGGTCAACAGCGGTGGCGGCAGCGCCCTGGCTTCTGAAATCATCCGCCGCGAAGTCGAGTTGACACGCCAGGCCGGCAAACCGGTCGTGGTTTCGATGGGTCGGTTGCCGCCTCGGGTGGTTACTGGATGTCCGTATCGGCGGATGAAATCTGGGCATCTCCGACAACGATCACCGGATCGATCGGTATATTTGCTGCACTGCCGACCTTTGACAATTCGCTGCAAGCGCTGGGCATCCGCACCGATGGCGTCGGTACGACCCGGATGGCCGGTGCTTTCGACCTGTCGCGGCCCTTGAATCCACTGCTGGCGGATTTGCTGCAAAACTCCATCGAGCGGGGCTACCAACGGTTTATAGAGCGGGTGTCGGAAGGACGCAAGATGGATCCGCAAGTTGTCGAACAGGTTGCCCAGGGCCGGGTTTGGGCCGGTAAAACGGCTCTTGAATTGGGTTTGGTGGACAAACTGGGTGATCTGAAAGATGCCGTCCGGTCCGCAGCCAAAATTGCCAACCAGACTGAATATGGTGTGACTTACATAAAGAAACCACCGACCGCCAGAGAACTCTTGCTTAAAAAGCTATTTCGTCTGCTGATAAGCATGCTGCCTGATTTACACGGACAGCAAACTCGGCCACTCATCGAATTGGCCCGGTCGGTATTGGATGCCGAAGCGCTCCAAGCCGTTATGCTTCTAAATGATCCGCAGCACGTGTATGCCCTGTGTCTGAATTGCAGTCTGAACTAAAGCGAAATTACATTTTATCAGCTTAGTGGTTGAAAGCCATTTGCAGTGGATAAATATCGAAAACAGTTATGGTGATCTTTAAAATTTCGTTCCGATTGAGGCAAACTGTAGATTCTGTTTTCAAATCACGAACTAGAATTTTTACTCCTATATAAAAAGAAAGAGCGAAGCGATACCGAGATCCGGCATCTGGTATCCTAAATCTGGCATCAAGCGTCTAATAAATAGGAATCTTAATTGATTGATCAATATTGAATAACGGAACATTTTTTTGATAACCATTATAAGCAGTGTTGGAGTCGGCGCATGAAATGTCCCCTATGTCGCAGTGAACACTTTTATGTCAAGGATCCGGAAGACGAATATAATTATTTCAAATTCAACTGCACCGGCGGAGAAATCAGCTTTGATTCCGAAGTGGATGTTTCCGAGGTCCCGGAGGCGAGAGACGAAACCGAAGCCTACTGCATTCAATGCGCCTGGCACGGCGAATTCGAAGTACTCAAAAAGTCCGGTACTTAGATTATCGCAATTCAATTTCCCGGTACGGTAAACCGAGCTTGTTTGCCAGCAGTTTCAGATCGTCCTCCAGGGTATTCACTTTCGTGTCGGTCCGGTTTAGCGGCGTTGTTTTGTCAGCCACCACAAAGATTTGCAGAGCCCCCGCATCCAGATGGGTGTTTGCCAGGTCCAGCAGTTGAGTCCGGTTCGCCTCCAGGTAGGCTTCCTGGATTTTTTCGAGCGTGTCCAGCGGTTCACCGCGCAGATGGTAACGGCTGTAAGTTGTGACCAGATCCATCGGGGTATCGACGTTAAATACGAAACTGTTTAACGCCTCTAGTCGTTTGAGAGTCATATCTTGCCGGGGTACATCCTTTTGCAGAGCGTGCATAATTTTTACCGTCTCCGAAATCGCTGTCGGTGTGCGATCCCCCCTGCTGCCGATATATCCCATTAGCAAACCGGCATTCCATTTGTAGCTCTGGAAGAAACCGGCTGAATAAACAAGACCCAGATCATCGCGCAGACGCGTGTACATTAAAGAGTCACTACCGCCGAATATATCCATCAGCAGTCTGATTTTCCAGAAATCAGGATGGGTGCGCTTGACACTCGGCAAGGTCAAAATAACCTGGGATTGAACCTGGCCGGGTTTGTGGATGAGGGCCAGCACCGGCGGTGTTGGTTTTGGATCGTCGAGGCGGCGCTGGGGTGCCGGGTGGTCCTGCAGTGCGCTTAAAAATTTGCGGATATCGGACACAGCCTTATCTTCGGCAATATCGCCTGCCACTGCAACGACCATGTTCGTTGCCACAAAGTACGTGTTTATAAACTGGAGCAGATCATCACGGTCGATTTCAGGAATGGTTTCTAGACCCAGCAGTGGATCGCGACCGTAAGGATGGTCGCCAAAATGCCATATCATTGCTTCCCGCATGGCCACCGCCTGAGCATCACCGCCCTGCCGCCGTAAATCGGTCATTGCCTGTTCTTTGACCACCTGCAAAACACGGGCATCAAAAGCCGGGCGGGTCAAAATTTCCTCCAACAACGCCAACCCTTTTTCCCAATCATCTTTGAGCACCGACAGGTGGATGGCTGATACTTCTTCTTTGACCGAAATCGACACCTTGATGGCATTTTCATCCAGCGCCAAGGCCAGGGCGGCCGGAGAAAATTTTTCGGTTCCGCCGCGTATGAGGGTGCCGTTGAGGATGCCTGCCAGACCCATTTTTGCTTCGTCAATATCCACCGCACCGGCTTTAACCAGGATGGTCAAATCGATCAGCGGCAGTTCATTATCGGCCATATAAAATATCTGCGTGGGACCGGCCTGAGCGGTTTTGGCCCGGGGATATATGATTTTTTGGGGATTTCTTTCAAAGGACAGCGGGTGCTTCCAGCCTTGCGGGGTCGGGTAATTCGAAATATTTTCAAAATTCGTTGCACTGGCCAGGTTGGCCGCTGCCGACCCGCTAGTTGAGCGGTTTTCGGCATATCCGACTGGCGGTTTATCCGGTTTGCCTCCCGGGAGGACGTAAACACTGGTTCGATTTTCGCTGCGGATATATTTTCGGGCCACATTTTGAATGTCTTCGGGTGTGACCGCGGCCACTTTTTTCAAATAATCAGTCAGGTATCGCCAGCCGAATTGGACCTCCAGCGTTGCCAGGGTACCTGCCAGATATTCATTGCTGCGCATGCGATCCAGAAAATCACGCTCGTTTAGCTTCTTAATTACTTCCAGCTCTTTTTCGGAAACCGGCTGGTCTTTCATTTTTTCCACTTCGGACAGCAGCAATTTTTCAAGCTCCCGGCAGGCTTGTAGATAGGCCCTGCGCTTTTCTTCCGGCGCTGGGTCTTCCTTTTGCAGGGCCTTTGGCTCGTTCGGCGAACCACCCAGAATAATCATTCCGCCATATCGATTGTCGGGGTTGTATGCCCAGGCCTGGACCGCCAGACCTTTGTTGATAATGTTCTGTGTCATACGGGCGCTGCGGCCGTGACTCAGGACCATTGTCATGGCATCGAGGGCATAAAAGTCCTGACTGCCCATCTTGGCTGCATGAAATCCAATTCGCACCAGCGGCGTTCGGGCGCCTTTGAGATATCGAATGCTACTGCGCGGTCCGGTCTGGTCCGGTTCGGCGGTTACTCTTTCCGGGCTGCGCCGTCCTGTTGGATAGCGTTCAAAATATATCCCCGCCAGTCGTTTGATGTCCTCGACTTTGATATCGCCAACCAGCACGCAGACAACATTGGTCGGATTGTAATACCGCTTGTGAAATGCCATGGCATCTTGAGTGTTGTATGCGTCCATATCCGATTTCCAGCCGATAGTAGGATTGCGGTACGGATGCGCCGTATACGCTGTCGCATTGAGATCGAGCCAGGCGGCTCCGGACGGATTGTTGACATAACGAAAGGCCCATTCGCGGTGGACGACCTGTTTCTCAACATAAAACTCGCGCCAGGAAGGCTCAAACAGCTGTTCGCTGATAATCGCAAACCACTGCTCGACCATGTCCGCAGGCACGGAGGCAAGGTACTGGGTTTGATCCTTGGTCGTAAAAGCATTTACACTGACCGCGCCGTTTTTGCCCAACTGGGAAGAAAACACTTGGGGAACATAAATTTTCTGAACCTCGGCTCTCAAGCGCTCCATTTTACTGACATTTTTCTGAATAATCGCTTGATCGGGAATGCGTTTTTGTTCTTCGGCCAGGATCGCCTGGTACGCGGCTTCGATTTCGGCCTGCAACTTCCGGTCTTTTTCTAAATCCAGTGTGCCGAAATTCTTGGTCCCTTTGAACATCATGTGTTCCAGCAGATGGGCGATGCCGGTTTTTCCGACTTCTTCCAGCGCCGAACCGGCGCGTATGGCCAGCCGGCAGGCAACCTGCGGAGTAGTCGGGCGCTGCACGACCAGAAACAGCATTCCGTTGTTCAACTGAAACTCCTTGACATCGATATTGATTTCCTGCGCCGAGTCCATTACCCCGGCAGCGGTTGCCGGCCCTGCCAACAGCAGACCGATTAAAAGTGCTTTAAACAGACGCATGGGTGTTCCTCCATTAGATGCTAATTGCAATCGTGTTGTTTGAGTGAAGAATCAAAGTCCTTTATATTATATACACAATTTGCTGCATGTAAAATTTCCAATCATATATTCAGCCCGGGAAGGCGAGCGGTTCGGAAAGGGTGGTATTTTGCCATCTGACCTGTCAGCCGCGGATTAATAAAAGTGTTTTACCAGTTGCTCCACTGCAAGCGGTCTAATCTCGGTCGACAAGCCGGCCAGCGCATTTCGAATGGTATCTCCGGTATAGCGAACTCCGGTAAGCTTGGATTGAATCTTTTTCAATAAGCCGCCGGCACGGTTTCCGCCCTGGATGCGGATACGCCGGATGCATCCTTTTTTCACTGTGATCCAGCTCTCCAAACAACCACCCTGGATGTGGGATTTTTTGTGGATCTCGAAAGGTGGTGATTTGCCGTAGGTCCATTCCCAGGATGCGTACTTTTGACCATAAAGATGATATATTCGGTCCCAGACCTCCCCGGATAGTCGATAAGCATCAAGTCCACCGAATTCGTTGGCGATAAACCCGACGAGTCGGTGTTTGAAATGTTGCATATCGGCGGGTTGACCCGGAAAATCAGAGATATTCGCAACCGCGCTGGGAATAGATTTCGGTGCCTGCGAAGTGATGCCGCCGGCGCGGGGGGTCAGTGCGCATTCGAGAGCATTGAGATCCGTATCGAACAGCAAGGTGCCGTGGATGACAATGCGCCGAGTGTTGGAAAACTGGGCGTTGCCGGATATCTTTTTAGCGCCGACCACAATGTCATTTCTCTTGCTGATTTCGGCCTCCAGGCCCATCCGGCGCAGGGCTGCGACAACAGGGCCAATAGTTTGTTTGATACCTGTCAGACTGTGCCGGTCATAATTTTGCATGATACTGAAATTCAGATTGCCCTGGTCATGGTAGACCGCTCCACCGCCGGATATTCTACGAAGCACCTGAATCTCTTTTTCTTCGATAAACTCGGGATCGATTTCCTCCAGCACGTTTTGGTGGCGGCCGATAACGATGCACGGATCGTTGATGTAGAACAGCAGGTAGGTGTGCCGGCTGTTCAGATGGCGCACACAGTACTCCTCCAGGGCTAAGTTAAGGCCAGGATCATGAATGTCGTTGTTGTCGATCAGGTAATGCAAAGTATAAAATCAACCGAATGCTTTTGCGGCTTAATTATTCAGAAATCAAAGGGATACAGTTTTTCTCCAATCTAAGCTTCAATCGCAGGAATGTCAAAATAATCAGCCGTAGATCCCTGGAATGCACCAGCATTCCTTGATTGTCCTGACAGCTATATCTATATTATATAAAGAGTATCCATAACAATCACCAGAAGGGTGCTGCATATCAGCTTTTTGGCGCAACAGCCATCAGCGGCAAGCAAGCTCTGGATGTTTATCGCTCCGGCATTGTTGTCCAACGATTTTATATATCAAACCGGCTGATAATCGGTGGAAGCGATCTACACGGCGACGAGAGGATAGACTATGAATAAGCTGTTTGTTAAATACCTGGGTTTTATTGTACTGGCTGTGGTAGCTGTGGTGGCTGTCGCTGCGCCGGTTAACGCATTCAGATGCGGTACGCGGGTTATTTCAGAAGGCGATTACAAGGACAAGGTCCTGGCTGAATGTGGAGAACCCACATATATTGAGGTCTGGCACGAAGAAAGGATATACAATTTCTACCACAAACCGGTTTATAAAGACCGTGAACATCGCTATGATAAGAAACCCCTGCTGGTTAAAGAGTTCGTCACTGTTGAACAATGGACTTACAACCTTGGATCCTTTCGTCTTATCCGTTATCTGTATTTTGAAAACGGCAAGCTGGTGCGAATAAAAACCGGTGAACATGGATATTAACCGGAAATACACCCTTGCGGATCAAGCCCATCATTCACCTCAGATCCTGCCAGCAAATTGTAACCGGTAATTTGCCCGGTTATAGGTGCAAGAAACTTGAGTTCTTAAGCGAGCGCGAGCACTAAGCGACTTTCTTAAGTGCGAGCAAGGTTTCTTTGACCTCCTCGGCGTGTCCCTTCACTTTTACTTTCTCCCAGACTTTTACGACGGTTCCCCTCGGGTCTATTAAATAAGTGGTGCGAACCACCCCCATGTACTCTTTACCGTACATTTTTTTCTTCTGCCAGACCCCATACTTTTCCAGAACTTGGTGTACCGGATCACTCAATAGCTCCACTTTGAGTGCGTGTTTATCGATAAACCGAGCGTGAGATTTTTCCGAATCCGGGCTGACTCCCACAACCACGGCACCCTCTTTTTCAAAATCATGGATCATCAAACTGAAATCCTTAGCTTCCTGGGTTCACCCCGATGTGTTATCTTTGGGATAAAAAAAGAGTATAACCCATTTTCCTGCAAGTTCGTTCAGGGTCGTAGCCCGGCTGTCCTTGTTGTTCAATGTAAAATCAGGTGCTTTATCCCCTGCTCCTAACGGCAAAGCCATGGTAACACTCCTTTCATTGTTTTAAGCCACGTCATCTAAATTAGCCTAAATTGACGCGCTTGTGTGGATAATTGGTTCAAGATAATAACCACCAGTGCAGGTGTCAAAAAAAACATGAACTGCAAGAAGGAGTGGCCACTATTTCAAGGTGGATATTACTTAATCTTCATTGACGGCGGTATTATTTATGATTAGTAAGATGATAGTTCTTGCCCATCCGAAAATTAGACCGGGAGAGCGCAGGAGGCGCTACAATGATCCATTTGATCGGCAATCCTACCCGGGACCATATTGTCAACGGGCCCAAAAGTGTGAGAGCGTTTGGCGGTACCGTATTGTATGCTGGATTGTTCCTGGCGCGTTCCGGACATGAAGTGACAATCATCGGCAAGGGTGATGAGGATATGGAAAAATGGATAGAATACCAGGGCATTCTTACCACCCATTTTCACCAGACCTGCCGGATTGTCGAATTTGATAATGTGTATGTTAAAAACCAAAGAGAACAGTTTGCCCGGTACGGGGAAAAGATATATCTGTCTGAGGTGCCGGATGCTGCCTTTAGATCTGAGGCGATTTTGATTGGTTCGGTTCTGCAAGAAGTGGATCCGGAGATTGTCAGAGCCCCCCGGCAGGCTCTCTTGATGCTGGAAGCCCAGGGTTTCATGCGTCATCTGGCCCCTGATGGTAAAGTTTTGCATTGCACTTGTAGCGATGCTGAAACTGCCGTCCGTTACTGTGACATTCTAAAAGTCGATCAATCGGAAGCTGCCGTCTTAACTGCGACCACCGAAGCAGATACTGCGGCCCGAGTCCTGCATAAGATGGGGCCGAAAATTGTAATTATCACCAGTGGGGAAAATGGCGTGACCATCTTTGACGGATCGCGGATGATTCGAATTCGTGCACCGGCAGCCGAGGTTGTCGACCCTACGGGTGCCGGCGATGTGTTCGGGGCGGCATTTCTGATCAGATATCTTCAAACCGAAGATCTGATCCAAGCCGGACTTTTTGCCTCGGCCGCCGCTGCTCTGTCCATGGCCGAATTCGGCACCGCTGCCGTTCCATCGGCCCAGGAAGCATCCCGGAGCGTTAAAAAACTTTTTAAAGATCCTGATACAGTCAGCATCGGGTTTCCCGCGGCGGATTTTCAATACATAGCATGAAAAAAGGCAGAGTCATTTCTGACCCTGCCTCTGGTTCGGTTGAGTCATCATCCGCCGTGGATGAGAAGTCGCCCAAACCATTGAAATACTGTACATACTAGCTACATTGATAGTATACACAGCAGAATGGGTCGATTACTCTGCGACCCATTCAGATCGTAAGATGCTTGAATTTACTAACGCTGTACTATCATCTCTATGAATCAAAGGATTTAAGAACCACCGATAGTGTGTTTCCTGATGAAGCGACCGATTTGATATCTCTGTTCCGGTGTAAGATTGAGAAATTTAATGCCGGTCTGACGCAATTTTAAGGAGCTGACGACAAAACCGTCCTCTATCTCAAAATCCGAAATGATTTCGGTGGCCACATTGTCAAGGTACAGCCCATAGCCGGCGACAATTATTTTTAACTCTCCGGGATCTTTAAAATCGAATTCATCATTGACGTAACGAAAGGAAAGGCCTTTCATACTGATGTCTCTGATTTGTCCCAGCTTGTCATGTTTGGCCACCAGAACAGCAAAAACGCCTTCCTTGGCCTGATATCTTTTCGAATGTCTACGATCGGTAAATGTTCTTCCTTCAGCCGCTATTGATCGCTTTGTGGCACGGCGATCGTTATGATGTTTTCGGTTCGTCATAAATTCAGCGTCAGCCCCATTTTTCAGATTCAAGGAAATTTCGTTAATTTCTATTCGTAATTGTTTTCAATCGGTTCCGCTGTCCTAGCTACTGCAAAAACTGTGCAAACTTTTTTAATTTTTTTAAAATCCGCAAAGCCAAGATTGCGGCCCGGCTGCAGGCAGCCGGCAGAAAATGCGGACCCGAATGTCTCTAAAATTGTTATATATTTTATTACACACTGGGTAATTTTTTTTATAATGCATGGTATATACAAAATTCATACAAATTGGTCATTATGAGACGGAAGATTAATGATCTGGATGGTTGAAAAAAAAATCTTTCACCATGTGCTCGATTTGGGATTTGAAAGCGTGCGTATCCCGGTGCGGACGAGGTTTGAATTCAATCTTCAAAACGGAACACTGATTGCCGACAGTCTATCCTATCAACTGCTCTACAACTGCCAGGTTCTTGAAAAAAGATACCCGCAGCTAAAGGTGGAAGATCTGGAACGCCAAATTCAAAAGACCGTCAAACGCAAAGTTTACATGTATCTGAAAGATTGCGGATATATCGATCGGGATCAGCTGCCGGGGATCTAGAATAGCCAATATCCGGACATTTTTTGTTTCGACCGCATCTGCAGTTGATCCCTTGAGGTTGTCTGAAATTGGAGAGAGATGTGTTTATGGTCCGGCAGGCAGCAGCGGTGGAGGTGGCGGGCAGCGAATCAGGCATCCATATACCTGATTCGCCAAATGTTTGTTTGATGATCCGTGGATGTTCGCGGAACTTAAAAACCATCCTCCGGGTACAAAGTCGGTTTGTCTGAATCCGGTTTGCTATGCCACTTTTCGATGTATGCGTCTCTTTTGCTCTGAATACTGGGCGCGTTTTGCTCGGCCCATTGATAAGTGGCTTCCGTCGTTTCAACCCAACTGCAGTCTTTCCTCCATTCGTTCAGCCTTGCCTGGTCGATATTCTGATGAACAGCGCCCAGAGAAAAACGCGCTTTCCAGGCCCCCATTCTTGGATTGACTGTGGCGTAATATGTTTTACCAGCTTCCAGTTCGGCCTGCATAAAATCTGCACTTTCACCGACTACCATGAACATATATTTACCGGGGTTCGCCCGGTAGGCCACTTTCTTTTTGGCTGAAACAATACCCACCAGCTGGTTTTCTTCCGTTGTTACATCAAATACGGATGATTGAATCGCATAAGCAAAAGTCGACGGCCGCATAAAAACAACCACGGCTTCATTGCTGCCAGGTACATAGTTAACGTTGGGATCCGTTATGTCTTGCATATACTTCGTTTTGCCCGCACATCCTAGAAAAAGAATCACGATCGTGATCGCGACGGTTAGTTTAAAACAGCTTTTAAACATGACCTGTTCCTCCTTTCTATATGGTGTGAAACAATAGTTGTGGGTAGGTATTGGAAAAATGCAGTATGAGTTCGCCGGCGAATACGTGGAATCAATATATGAAGAATTTATCCTAGATTGAATTTGTAGTCAACCCTGTAAACTTCTATTTGCGGTTACCAACGTCGCAACCGTCTCGCTAGAGAGGGGCTGGGTGCAGCGTTCGGAAGGGCAATCCCAGCGCGCAGTAAATTACGAAATAACAGAGAGCAAGGAAAAATATTTTACTTGACATAGTTGCGAAATGTGAAAAATTCTATTCGGCAGAAGATGTTAGAGTCAGAATTTTAAAGCATGCATACGACTGCGAGGTGAAGCGATGATCAAGATCAACGAAAATTATCTCAAGCTGCAGGCATCCTATTTATTTTCCGATATCGCCAAACGGGTTTCCGCCTACCAGGCGGCGCACCCTGGAGTGGAAATTATCAAGCTTGGCATCGGTGATGTCACCCGGGCACTGCCCCTGGTCTGTATTGATGCCTTTCACCGGGCTGTGGATGAGATGGCCGATGAGGCGTCATTTCGTGGATACGGCCCGGAGCAGGGATATCCGTTTTTGCGGGAGAAGATCGCCGAACATGACTTTAAGGCCAGAGGTGCGGATATTTCCGCAGATGAAATCTTCATCAGCGATGGTGCCAAATGTGATACAGGAAATATTCAGGAAATTTTTGCAGCGGAAGCTAAAATCGCCATACCCGATCCAGTCTACCCGGTCTATCTGGACACCAACGTCATGGCCGGTCGCACCGGAGCGTTCAATAAAGGCCGCTATGCGGGTATAATTTACCTTGAAGGCACCCGTGAGAACGGATTCATTCCGCAATTGCCCGACCAGGCTGTGGATCTGATCTATCTGTGTTATCCCAACAATCCCACCGGCGCAGCCATTTCCATTGCGCAGTTGAAGCAATGGGTTGATTTTGCCCATGAGAACAAAGCGCTGATTCTTTATGATGCCGCCTATGAAGCTTTTATCAGAGATGATACCCTACCCAAGTCGATCTACGAAGTGGAAGGGGCGCGGGAGGTGGCCATCGAATTCAGAAGCTTTTCAAAAACAGCCGGGTTTACCGGAACGCGATGCGCCTACATCGTTGTTCCCAAATCATGCCGGGCATACGCGCACGGCGGGCAGTCGCACTGCGTGCATGACCTCTGGCATCGACGTCACACCACCAAATTCAACGGCGTGTCCTATCCGGTTCAAAAAGCCGCCGAGGCGGTTTACAGCGACCCGGGCCAGCGACAGGTCAGGGAATTGTCCGATTACTACTTAAAAAACGCGGCATTGATCCGCACGGAGTTGAGCACCCTCGGCTATGAGTGCATCGGCGGTGACAACTCGCCCTACATCTGGGTGGATGGTCGCACCGATTCATGGGAATTTTTTGATCTTCTGCTCGATAAAGCGGGGGTTGTGTGCACGCCGGGGGCGGGCTTCGGCCGGTGCGGTGAAGGCTATATCCGCATCAGCGCCTTCAACAGTTACGAAAACGTTCAAAAAGCGATGGCCAGAATTTCTGAAGCGTTGAAAGGATAATATCTTAAAATCATCCGGGCAGTCATGCCGCGGGAGGCCTATGACACCGGCGCGAAAAGATAAGCTCAGAACACTCGCCAGATTGATGAATAAACAAAACCGGTCTTCTGTTCCTATCACGGGACCGCTGCTGGATTGTTTTGATCTGGTAATACCTCCCGATGAAACCGATTTTCTTATCCATATGGGCACCGAACCGTTCAGCTATGATGAAGCACGGACCCGGTGCCCCAAACCGGAGGATGAAATCCGGCAGTTTATTGACACACTATTGAAAAAAGGTTTGATTTTGCCCCGTGCTTATGGAGTTGAGGACAACGTTTACGTTCTGGCACCCATTCTGGTCGGCTGGTTTGAACTTCAGCTGTGCGGTGGCCATGAGACACCGGAGAAAAAAGAGTTTGCCCGGCGGTTGGATCATGCGTTTCAATCCTGGAAAAAATTGAATTTTTTTCCGCTGCGAAACCTGCAAAACTATCATTTTTTAAAAAGAGGTACGCCCAATCAGAGCATCGCCCCAATCTCGTCGGCCCCCAAGTCCGGCCAACCTCACCGAATTGGCGTCAAACAGAAAATAACACTGTCGCATGACCGGATTTATCCGTCCGGCTCCATTCGTAATCTTATCGAAAAATACAGTGGAAAAGAGGACATTGCACTGATGCATTGTTTTTGCCGGCAATGGCGCAAGATGGTTGCCGATCCCTGCCGATTTGATTTTCCGGCCCAATCATGCATTGCCATTGGTCCAATTACGGATTACATTGTCCGCTACGGATTCGGCCGGTTTGCTTCAAAGGAAGAAGCGCTGGCGGTCATTGACACAACGCGCAAAGCCGGTGCGGTGCACACCGTGTTTTATGAAAAGGACGACATACGCATGCCGGAAATAGGCATTTGTAACTGTTGTCCGGATTGCTGCGGACTTTTGGGCTCTCACAACCGGGGGATAATACCGCTGCAATTTAAAAGTTATTACCAGGCAAACCCTGCTGACCAATCGATGTGTTCGGGATGTGGTCAATGCGAGGACTTTTGCCCGGTCAAGGCCGTGTCAATACATGATGAAAAGGCTGTTTTCAACGGGGCAAAATGCATTGGCTGTGGACAATGCGTTTTCCGGTGCCCGGAAAAAATCTTTCGGCTCGAATCCAAGGAACGAATCGTTAAATTGCCTTTGAAAAAAACATCTGAGGCTCGCTGGTAAACCCTTTTCGCCTGCCAATTTCACTTCGGGACAGTCGGCAGGAAACTATGCCGATCGACGTTCAAACCATTTGCGGTTTGCCAGTACTACTGATGTTTCAACCTGGCGTTCGGGAATCGTCCAGTAACGCCGCAGCAGGCGGTCTTTTTCCTGCTGCGTAACCTTTCGATAACCATGCTTTTGGTAGAAATTGATGGCCCAGAGGGCATCGGACCAGGTACCGATTAAAATCGGTAGGCTGGTCTGCTTTTCAAGGTGTGCCAGCAGTTTGCCGCCAATGCCCTGATTGTGCCGACGGGTTCGCACATAGGCATGCCGGATCAAGGTGACGTCCTGTTTATCCTGAATGCCCATTACACCGATCAATTCCTCATCATCTTTGTATCCGAAAAACACGATACCATCGTCGATTTCGCGTTGCAGTTCCTCGCGTGGCATGTACGGGTCCTGCCAGCGATCTGCGGGAATTATCCCGCGATACGCCTGGGCTGCATCATTGATGATCGTATTGATAGCTTCAAGATCTTTCTCTGCGCATCGTGCAATCATTGGTTTTCTCCGGTTGTTTTTGTAAACATCGAATTTACACGGATCGGCTTTCAGTTTCAGGGCTCATGGGATCCGTGGCAGACCGCTTCCGGCTGTTCTTTTTAGTTCAAGGATAAATTTGCCAACGACTGCATTGCTTATTTTGTTGGCAGATGATGGAATACAATGTAACATAAACCATCGATCCGGAATTTTGATTCCGCTATTGTGCGACGCTTTGATGAATAATTCCCCGGCCAATATATCAACGAACACTCGATTAGCGTATCCTGCGGCAATATGCGGGGATAGGAATCCTTCCGAAGCCGGAGGATCTGTTCATGAATAATATGACGATACAGTTGAAACAGATTTTTACACTATTTTTTATTGTTTTCCTCGTTGCCTGTTTTGGTCCATCAGAGGATGAGGTGGTTACGGCAATGGAGGCTTCCCTGCGATCGATGCAGGCGTCCATGGCCGGAGAAAACCTAAAGTTGCATGAAAGATACGACGAGGCTGCGGACATGTCTTTCGTCAACGATGATTATACCCTGCTTCATACGGTGAAGGTAACATCCAAAGACGATAAGGTCATCATTGCGGGTGAATGTATTTTTGGGGCCTATGAAGATGATGTGACCCGCTACACGATGAACGGCAGTATGACCTATCAGCTCAGGCTATCGAAAAGTTTCGAAGGCCATACGGGCTCCGGCGAAGTGACCTGCAAGTTGGCCTTGATCGGCGGGAGAATAAAGGAGCTGGAATACTATTTCAGCGTTGCGCCCAACGGCCAGTTCCGGGAACTAATTGTCAGCGCAAACAAAAAAAGAATCGACATGTCCCAGTATAAAGATGCTTTAAATTTAATGCAATACATAACGCCGCTGAAGCACTAACCCGGAATTTAAATTAGAAATGTCGTGTTTCCGGCCCGATCGCTTTGCTTCTCCAGAGCTCTTTGCCCAGCCCTATCAAGCCGGCGGCATATATGACCGCTCCTGTTTTGACCATGAACATCGGCACCAAACCGCTCAACCCGATCCCGAAAACCAACACACCGAAGATGGTTAGAATCGGGCCGCCGTGGTTCAGGCTACGAAACCGCAAAAAATCGATACTCAGACACACATAGCCGGCAATGAACAATAGCGATGAAAGCGGTAAAATAAACGTCAGCGCGCCCGCCGTTTCACCGGCACTGTACTTTTCAACAAAAGCAGGTGATTCGTGGGCTACAACGGGGATGATGAAGGTTTCAGAATAATTCAAGCCGAATATCATGATCAGACCGGTTGCAGCCATAATAAAGCCTGCAAATCCTAGCCGGCCGCCTTGTTGTCCGTGATAGGCGATCAATGCAAAAAGTCCGAAAATTCCCAAAAGTAAGGAGAAAACTAACAGTATGTGAACCAGGAGCCAGAAGCCATCCATTACCACGGCGGGGGTGACATGGTGCGGGTGAAGCAGATACGCTGCTGCGACCAATATACCACCGAATATGTTGGCGACCCCGCCCCAGCGGATGGCTGTGTGAGCAAAGCTGCGGTCCGACATCGATGATACCTCCCTTTTGAACCTATTTTTTCTGCCGCCGGTTGATAATTCAACCGCATTCATTCTCTTATTCAGAACTTATCGGTGTCTTTAAAAAAATCACTCATCCATTGGATCCTGTTGTCTTTGAATACCATCCAGCTCACCCCTTCGTTACTGTAGGATTCTCCTTTACGATTCCGGCCGCGATTCTTCCAATGCACGGCTGCCCGGCTGCCCTGACAGATGATGTCTTGGATCTCGAAATGCAGCTGCGGGTACTGTTTGAACAGGACGTTTATAAATTTTAAAATGCGCTCTTCACCGATTAGAGGTCGGGTCTTGGGGAAATGCAGCTCTGATTGAGAATCGAGCAGTGCCGCCATTTTATCAAGTTCGCGACGGTTGAATACATCAAAAAAATGCCTGATTAGGTCCGCTGGTATATTTTTAAATAAATTGCCTGCATTTGCCGAGGTCATTGGGTTGCCCTTGAAACGATTCATCAACTACATTCGTGCCGCATACGCTGCCTTTCGTCCTGATAGGCCATTCAGGTTCGAAGAGAAAAAATATCGAGAATTATGTCACAATAGCAAAGAATATATCAATTTTAAAGCGCAACCGGGAAACCCTATCTTAAATAAGGCTGCGTGTCTTGACCACCTGTCAGCAATTATCTGAAAAAATATATGATGGGGATCTAATCTGATTCGGTCGATAACTTGCCTGGGACAACCACCCTTTTGGGTTGACAGCACTCTTAAACTAAAATACTTTGGTCCAACCTTTGTAAATTGCACTACAGGCTCGCTCAAAAATAATTTCACAACTTAGTGAGCCGATCCATCCCGCCTGGCTGCGTTGCTCGTCGGTTAAATAGCTTGCTATTCGCCCTCCTCGCGCCTTACCATGCGGGCGCCTCGACTCCCTAAAATGTAAAGTTATTTCTTCGCGAACCTTAAAGACAAACCAATTGTGGCTGGTTAGTACGGATGGAAGATTTCTTTATTCTCAAGTGGTTATTCGCATTCTCCCCCATCGCGATGGTCTTAATCCTGATGATAGGATTTAAATGGGGTGGCGGTCGGGCCGGTGCAGCCGGGTGGTTTACAGCGCTTGTTGTTTCTGTGGTTTTCTTTGGTGCCGACACCAGGCTATTAGCGTTTGCGCAGACCAAAGGCGTGTTGCTTTCCCTGTACGTGCTTTATATCGTTTGGATGGCCCTGGTGCTGTACAATGTGGTCCAGGAAACCGGGGCCATCGAAACCATCGGTGCCGGTATAAAAAGACTGACCGCCAACAAGGCCGTGCAGCTTTTGATTCTTGGGTGGGTCTTCAGCTCATTTTTACAGGGTGTCGCCGGCTTCGGGGTGCCGATTGCCGTGGTGGGTCCACTGTTGATGGGATTGGGGTTTCCGGCCGGTTTATCGGTGGCTGTCCCGGCAATCGGTCACTCCTGGTCCGTCACCTATGGCGATATGGCCTCCTCCTTTCAGGCCTTGATTGCCGTGACCGGCCTGGACGGCCTTTTTCTGGCTCCCTGGTCATCGGTGTTTCTGGGCCTGACGACGTTTCTGTGCGGGCTGGCAGTGGTGCATCTATACGGCGGGTTGGCCGTCATTCGCCAAAGCCTGATTGCCATATTGATCATCGGCACCGTAATGGCCGCCACCCAGTATTTTCTGTCTGTCACCGGCCTGTGGACACTTGCCGGTTTTGTGGCCGGCATGACAGGTATCGTGGCCAGTATACTGGTGACCCGGCTGCCGGTTTATCGGAATACACAGCTGACGGCAGATGCCGATCCAGCGGTGCAACCAGCCATGAAACTGAGTACGGCTTTGTCGGCCTATGTTATTCTGATCATCATTGTTACGGTTGCTGAAGTTTATAAACCGGTTCATCAGTTGCTCAACACCGTAAATCTGTCGCTGTATTTTCCGGAAATTACCACCATCGCCGGCTGGAAGGTGGAGGCCGGTTACGGTAAAAAGATAAGCGTCTTCGGGCATCCAGGGGCCCTGCTGACATACACGGCCTTGATCAGCTACTGTTATTACGCCGTCAGGGGATATTATTCCGAAGGCGCCATAGGGCGCATCTGGGCCAGCACGCTTAAAAGCGGCGTTTCCACCAGTATCGGTATCGTTTCCATGGTCTGTTTTGCGATGATCATGGATCAAAGTGGCATGACGTATCTGCTGGCCGAAGGAGTCAGCAAAGTCTTCGGGCGTGCCTACCCGCTGTTTGCATCTGCCATCGGTACCCTGGGAGCATTCATGACCGGCTCGAATACCAACTCCAATGTAGTCTTTGGAATGTTTCAGAAACAGACCGCCGAACTGGCCGGTTTGAGCACCGCCGTTATTTTGGGCGCGCAAACCACCGGCGGATCCATCGGCAGCATGCTGGCGCCGGCCAAAATCCTGGTGGGATGCAGCACGGTGGGACTGGCTGGCAAAGAAGGTCCGGTGCTAGGAACCACCATGAAATATGGCCTTATTATCACCGGCATCATCGGTCTGCTGGCCCTGGTAGTCCATCTGGTTTAACACGGAAAATAGGAGAAAGCACGCCATGCTGAAATTTCTAGAAAAACAGGCGAAAAGCTTTAAATATGCATCCCTTGTGGTAATGCTGATCACACCCTTTTTGCTCTTTTTTGCGGCCACAAAGGATATAGCCTGGGCCGTAAACCTCTTGCTGGTCCTGATGGGGCTGAGCATGCTTGTGGCAATGAAGGTGGGGTGATCAAAAATCATGAAGGGCTCTACGGATAAAAAACATCAATTTTCCGCGGCAGCCAATCTGAAAGCCGTTTACAAAACCAAACTTTATCAGCAAATTGCTACTCAAATCCGGGATCTGATCCAGGAAGGTAAACTCAAGCACGGTGATCAACTGCCGCCGGAAAGAGAGCTGGCCGAAATATTTCGGGTGTCACGCCATTCAGTCCGAGAAGCCATTCGGACGCTGGAGGAAAAGAATATCCTCAAAAGCCGGGTCGGAAGCGGCACCTATGTTATCCTGGAGGACGAGTCTTCGATAGTTGATTTTTTTGCCCGGGCGATTCAGCGGGAGAAAGGGAAACTGGCCGAGATCTTTGAGTTCAGGCGCATGATTGAACCTCAAATTGCTCGCCTGGCAGCTCAAAACGCCACACCGGAACAAGTAGAGAAACTGGAAGAAATTGTACGGCTGCAGCGAAAAACCTCGCATGACCTGGATAAATCCATCGAGTTGGATCAGGTCTTTCATCTAACCCTGGCGCTGGCAACCGGTAATGAAATTTTGCTTCGCATTGTGGAAAGGATCAACGATATTCTGGCCGAAAGCAGGGCCAAGGTTGTTCAGAGTGGCGTCCGCCGAAAACGTTCGATAGACGGTCACAACAAGATCCTGGAAGCAGTGCACCGCAGGGATCCGGAATTGGCTGCCACAACTATGCATAGCCACCTGCAGGAAATCGAGGAGGTGTGCCATATGCGCTAAGTTAAAAATAAAGCTGGGCGCGGGGCAAGATTTACTGAAAACATGAACATCGAACATCGAACGTCCAACATCGAATGTTGAATCGGGAAAGATGAAGAAACAGATTTATGACTTAGAAGATAGGCTGCTCGAGTATTAGGTGAGAATTATAAAAATCGTTGAATTACTTCCCAATACCAAAGCAGGCAACCATGTTGCGGGCCAATTGTTAAGATCGGGAACCTCACCTTATCCCAACCATGGTGAGGCCCAGGCGGCAGAATCCTCAAAGGACTTTATCCATAAACTTCGTATTTCATTAAAGGAGCTTAGGGAGACCCAAAGATGGTTAAAACTTATCCTGCGCGTGCCACTAATTAAAAAACCAAAACTGCTAAATGATATATTAGAGGAAACAGAAGAATTGATTAAGATATTTGTTACGAGTATTAAAACGGTCGAAAAGAAAAAGAAATAGGTGTTGAATGTTCTGAATTGGATTTTGTTCCTTTTTCATTCGAAGTTGGACGTTGGACGTTCGATGTTCGACGTTCATCTTTTAAAACAAATTAAGTCTTTTAAGGCGGTGTGCCTGCCTAATGTGAACAGTGCGACGTCTTCCGCACAAAGGGTTAAACCGTAAAACGGTTTGCGTAAACCCATGAACCACGAAAGGAGGTTTTGGAATGAAAAGAGTAAAACATACCAACAAGATTTTGACCGTAATCCTGGTTATGGCGATGTTTACCTTACCATTTGGTGCTGGAGCCCTGGCTGCAGACAAATTCCCGGTCAAGCCGGTGAAGTTGATTGTTCCCTGGGGCGCCGGCGGAGGCACCGATGCGCTCATGCGCGTAGTGGCACACTTTGCCGGAGACTATCTGGGCAAACCCATGGTCGTGGTCAACGTTCCTGGCGTAGGTGGTACGCTGGGAGCCCGGCAGGGTAAAGATGCTAAACCGGACGGTTATACGTTGACAGCCACCCATGAGTCGGTCATCACGTCTAAAATAGTCGGCGTCTCCGATTTTAACTACGCCAATTTTATTCCTATCGCCAATCTGACTCTCACGCCGGCGATGGTGGCGGCGCGCTCGGATGCGCCATGGAACGATATAAAGCAACTGGTGGCAGACGCTAAGAAAAATCCGGGCAAGATCAAATTCGGTGCCACCCTAGGCTCCACCAGTCACTTCTTTCCCCTGGAGATCGCCTATAAGGCCGGCATCGAATTCAACATTGTCGGCTACGAAGGTACGGCCAAGCGGCAGGCGGCATTGATGGGCGGTTTCATCGACCTGGGCGAGAGCAACCCGGCGGCCGGGAAGAAATACTTCCAGGCCGGCAAGCTCAAACCGCTGGGGATTGCCACTGAAGATCGCCATAGACTTCTGCCCAAAGTCCCCACCCTCAAGGAACAGGGGCTGGCGGTATTTCTGGGGGTCAATCGTGGGATCTGCGCACCGATGGGCACGCCGGCTGAGGTCGTGACCCTTCTGTCCGAAGTTCTTGCTAAAGTGGCCAAAGATCCGGGCTTCATTAAAAAGATCAACGAATTGGGTTCGGACGTGCGTTATCGTGACCAGGCCGCTTACAAGGCCTATATCGAACAGGAAACCAAGCGTCTGGAACTGCTGGCCAAAGAGTTCAACATCCAGGCCAAGTAGGCACAAAATTGTTCCATCCCTGGACCTTTCCAGCTATTGCCGTCGCAAAAGCCGGAGAGGTCCAGCCATAGAAAAAGACTGGCGGTTAATCATGAAGTCAGACAAGGCTATCGGCCTTATCCTTATTGTGTTCAGCGCCTTCATGTACTATCAGGCGGAAAATCTACCGCCTGCCAAATTCGGTGCCCTGGGTGCCGATTTTTTTCCAAAGATCCTGTTCGTTCTGCTGGCTGTGTTCGGCGCCGCTTTAACCATCAGCCGATTTGTCCAGGAACGCAAAAGATCTGCAGCAGTGGATAAGGATGTTCAGATCGAAAACATCGCCGGCAGACTCTTGGCGGGTCTGGCCTATTACAAGTTTGTCATCATCGGTTTTGTGGCCTTCTTTTTTTATATCGTCCTCATGCATTATTTGGGTTATCTGATCTCCACCCTGATTTTCATGCCGGGACTCATGTTTATTCTCGGCCCGCGAACAAAGTCGGCCTATATTGCGATTGCTGCAGTCACTCTGGGATTGACGCTGCTTTTGTATTACGTGTTTGTACATCTGCTCAAAGTTTTTTTACCAGAAGGTGCCATATTTTAGGAGGAATCCATGCTCGAGCTTTTTGCACTCGGCGCCCAGGAGATCTTCAAACCGTATCCACTGCTTTTGCTTTTCCTGGGCACCATCGGCGGTATCATCGTGGGCTGTCTTCCCGGTTTTACTATTACCATGGGTGCCGCACTGGTTCTACCGATGACATTCGGCATGAAATCGATCGAGGGACTGGCTGCTATGATCGGCGTCCTGGTTGGCGGACTGGCGGGAGGACAGATCACCGGTATTTTGCTGGGCATTCCCGGCACGCCGTCTTCTGTGGCCACCACCTTCGACGGTCACCCGATGGCCAACCGGGGCGAACCCGGCCGTGCGCTGGCCACCGGCACGTGGGCATCGTTCTTCGGAGGGTTGATCAGCGCACTGATTCTGATGTTCTTTACGCCGCCCCTGGCGGATATGGCTTTAAAGTTCGGCCCCTGGGAGTTTTTCTCCCTGGTTACCTTCGGTTTGACCATCATCGCCAGCCTATCCGGTGATTCGGTGATCAAAGGTGCCATCGCCGGCATAATGGGTTTGATTGCCGCCACTTTTGGCACCGATCCGATGACCGGCATTCCGCGCTTTAACTTCGGTCTGCACGGCCTGATGGGCGGGTTTTCCTTTTTGCCGGTACTGATCGGGCTGTTTGCTTTTTCACAGCTGATGAAAAACCTTGAAAGCAGCCGCAGCGCCACCCAGGCGCTGGTTACAGGTGCCGATCTGTCCTTCTCTTCGCGTCGGGTACTGCGCGACATATTTAAACGGCCGTTGAACCTCATCCGTTCATCCATGATCGGTGTGTTCGTAGGCGCCCTTCCGGGCGCCGGCGCTTCTATCGCCAATATTTTGAGCTACGACCAGGCCAAAAAAGCGTCCCGACACCCGGAAACATTCGGCTCCGGAATACCCGACGGCATTGTGGCTTCCGAAGCCGCCAACAACGGAACCGGCGGCGGCGGGCTGACGCCCACCATGGCCCTGGGCGTACCCGGTGATGCCGTCTCGGCCATTATGATGGGGGCCCTTATCCTGCACGGCATCCAGCCCGGACCCATGTTGATTATCGAATTTCCGGATCTGGTGTACGGGGTGTTCGTGGCCTTTTTCGTAGCCCATTTCTTCATGCTGGCCTTGCAATTGTATGGGATCAAGATTTTCGTCAGACTGACCCGAATTCCCCTCTACATCCTGATCCCGTCGATTCTGGTGTTTTGTTCGGTGGGCTCTTTTTCGATTCACAACCGTTTTTTCGATATCTGGGTCCTGTTTATCTTCGGTCTTTTGGGCTATCTGATGAGCAAGTTCAAAATCCCCCTGGCGCCGATGATTCTGGGGGTCATTCTGGGTCCCATGGCGGAAACTAATTTCCGCCGGGCACTTATGACCGATCCCGACCTGACGCTGTTTTTTACCCGGCCCATATCCTTGGTATTCATGCTGCTGGTGCTGGCATCACTGCTCTGGCCGGTCTTCCGCGAATACCGGGAAAAGAGTAAAGCCGGGCGAACCAGCGGATAGCTATGGCCGTTGGCTGCAAAAGATATAAACGAATATCAATCTGATGCGAGGAACATTATGAGAGCGCACTTTATCGCCCATCGCCCGGTGCTGATGGGGACCAACTGGATGATTACAGCCGATCACCCCTTGGCCGCTCGAGCCGGGGCTGCGGTCCTGGAGTCCTGCGGCAACGCCGTGGACGCTGCTGTTGCGGCCAACCTTGTGCTGACCGTAGTGCGACCGCATATGTGCGGCTTTGGCGGTGACTTGTTCGCCCTGATCTACATGGCGGGCGCCAAAGAGTTTACTGCCTTAAATGCCAGCGGTCGGGCGCCGGCCGGAGCAACTATCGATTTTTATAAAAACAGCGGCCATAAGACCATTCCCGAATCGGGCATTTTAACGGCCACCGTACCGGGGGCCATTTCAGGCTGGCAGGCTGTGTTGGAAAAATACGGCACCGTGACCCTGGATCAATTGTTGCCGACCGCCATCGACTATGCCGCCAATGGATTTCCGGTTTACGAAGACCTGCGCAAGACCATGGTGCAGCGCAAGCCGCTTCTGATGCAGTCCGAGGCGGCGGCCCGGACTTATTTTAAAGACGGCAAGGTGCCGGCCATCGGTGATTTGCTGGTTCAGCCGTTGCTGGCCCAATCCTATCGTATACTGGCCGAGCAGGGACCGGATGCATTTTACAAAGGGGATTTGGGACGAGCGCTGGTGGATTTTTCACAATCAACCGGCGGCCTGTTTTCCGAAGACGACCTTGCAGCGCACACCTGCAACTGGGTGACACCCATTAAGACTGACTATCGCGGCTTTGAGATCTGTACCCAACCACCCAGTTCCCAGGGAATCGCCCTGCTCATGCAGGCCAATATCCTTGAGAATTTCGATGTGGCCGGTTTCGATCCGGAACAGGTAGATCTCGTCCACCGGATGGTGGAAGCCAAAAAATTGGCTTTTGCCGACCGGAATCGATATGTTTGTGATCCCGAGTTCAACCCGGTACCGGTAAAACAGATGCTTGACAAGCCGCAGGCCGAGACTTTGGCCGACCGGATCGATCCCGACAGTGCCGCACAGGATGTGCAACCGCGCAGTTTTGCAACCGGCGGTGACGACACCGTATATCTGGCGGTCGTAGACGGTCAGGGAAATGCGGTAAGTCTGATTCAAAGCGTTTTCGAAGCGTTCGGAAGCTGTGTCATGGTGCCCGAGACCGGGATGATCCTTCACAACCGCGGACGAGGCTTCACCCTGGACAGCAATCACCCCAACTGTCTGCAGCCCGGCAAAAGGCCCTATCATACCTTGCATCCGGCGATGATCCTCAAGGACGGACTGCCTTACATCGTACTGGGCACGCCCGGTGCCGATGGCCAGACACAGACAATCATGCAGTTGATTACAGATCTGATCGATTTTCATACCGACGTTCAGCAAGCCGTGGAAGCACCCCGCTGGCGCTGCGATCCTGATGGAACCTTGATCATAGAAAGCCGCTATCCGGATGATACGATTACCGCTCTTAAGGCTAAAGGACATGCAGTAAAGGTCACAGCGGATTGGGACGAGGTAATGGGAAGCGCCCAGGCCATTCTTATTGATCGGGACAGGGGGATATACATGGCAGGGGCCGACCCGCGCCGGCAGGCATATGCCATTGGAAAGTGAGCTTCACATTTGCCGACCGCCAAACTGATGGTAATGGATTTAGATTGAGGCTGGAAAGTAAAACTGCAGATCGAAGCAGAAAAACAGAACCGATGCAAAACATGCGCCGCCCGTATTATGCACCGGATTTTACGTGAATTCTTCTCTGGTATCCCCAAACGCCCAATAGGATAAGAACGCCGGCAAGATCCGTTTTTAACCCGGGAAAGATCAGGCAAAGCCCGGCTGCAGTAAGGCCCAACCTTTCCCACCACAAGCACTGCCGGCGCAAATATCCTTGAAGTCCGGAAGTAAAGGCAATGATACCCAGGCAGGCGGTAACAACGCTGGTCAGGATGCTTACCACTCCGCCCTGCATCAGCAGCGACGGACCGTAGACGATCATGTACGGGACAATATAGGCTACCAGCCCGAATTTAAAGGCCGTGTTGCCGACGCTGGTCGCATCGGCCCCGGCCAGGCCGGCACCGGCGTAACTGCTGAGGGCCACCGGTGGTGTGATGGTCGAGATGCAACCAAAATAGAAGATGAACAAATGGGAGGCCAGTATCGGAACGCCGAGGCGCACCAGAACGGGCGCCGCCAGAGATGCCAGAACAACGTAAGCAGCCGTGGTGGGCATCCCACAGCCTAAAATGAGGCTGGCCACCATCGAGAAAAAAAGCGCTAAAAAGATGTTGCCGCCCGAAAGCGAAACGAGGCTGTCGGAAAACTTCAAGCCGAGCCCGGTCAGAGCGATGACGCCGACGATGATACCGGCCGACGCGCAGGCGGCTGCAATGGTGACCGCATTGCGGGCCCCGGTCTCAAGGGCTTCAATGAGCTTCCACGGACCGACCCGGGTGGTCTTGCGCATCATCCCCATCACCACGATCAAAACGATGCCCCAGAATACACTTTTCATGGGGGAATAGGCCCATATTAACATGATGATCAAAACGATTAGGGGTATGAACAGATGCCCGCCCCAGGCCAGGGTGGCCAGCACCTGCGGCAGTTTCTCGCGGTCAAGCCCTGTGAGCCCCTGTTTGCGGGCCTGGAAATCCACCATGAGGTAGATGGCCAGAAAATACAAAAGGGCCGGGATAAGGGCTGCCGTTGCGATGGTGACGTAAGGGATCTCCGTGAATTCGGACATGATAAAGGCGGCCGCGCCCATGATGGGCGGCATGATCTGGCCGCCGGTGGAGGCAACAGCCTCGATCGCCCCGGCCACCCGGGCCGGATATCCGCTTTTTTTCATCAGCGGGATGGTAAATGTCCCCGTGGTCACGACATTGGCCACCGCCGCTCCGGACATCGTGCCCATGAAGGCACTGCTGATTACCGCCGCCTTGGCCGGCCCTCCCCGGGCACGTCCGGTGAGCGAGAAGGCAAAGTCGATGAAAAACCGGCCGCCGCCGCACTTGTTTAAAAACGCCCCGAACAAAACAAACAAAACGATGTAGGTGGAAGAAACCGCCATCGGGATCCCGAATATCCCTTCGGTGGAGGTGTACATCACGTTGGCAAGGCGTTCGATATCGTATCCTTTGTGGGACAATATTCCCGGCATCCAGGGACCAAGGTAGGCATATATTAAAAATGCCAGGGCGGTGTAGGCCAGCGCGGCCCCGACCACGCGGCGTGTGGCTTCCAGAACCACAATCACCATGATGATGCCGAAATAGATATCGCGCTCGATCGGCATGCCGGCCCGCTCCACCACCGCCTCCCAGTTAAAGAAGATGTAAAGTCCCGCTATCAATGCCAGGGCGGCAAAAATAAGGTCCACGACCGTAGGGGTCTTGCGCTTTGACTTTTTGGTGCCCCGATAAAGCAGAAAGGCCAGGACACTCATGAACGTCCAATGCACCGAGCGTTGAACCATGGAAGAAAAAATGCCGAAACCACCGGTGTAAAGCTGAAAAAGGGAGGCCGACACCGCCACGATAGGAATAATCCAGGGCCAGATTCCCCGCGGAACAGTGGTGTCCGCCCCGGCTTTATCAGGTTCCATCCGGGAAGTGACCGGGGCGGGACGACCGGTATCCGCCTGCAAATTTGAATCGCGTGCCATCTGTTCCACCGATTTTCATTATTTTAGGACGCCCTTTTCACGATAATAGCGCTCAGCACCGGGATGAAGCGGTATCACCGCGTCAGGGGCGGTTTGCAGGCTGACCACTTTTGTGGCCGGATGAACTTTCTGAAACTCGCCAACGTGGTTATACAGGGCCGCGGTGATCTTGTAGGCCAGATCGTCACCCATGGCCTCATTGACGATCAGCAGGTTCCCGGCACCGACGGACAGCACGTCGCTGTCGGTTTTGTAGTAGCTTTGGGGGATGACCACCCGCACATAGTAGGGAAATTCTTTCAGGAACTTTTGGACGGCGGCTTCATCGATGTGCAAAAACCGAATGGGAGTGCGCACGCTCAGTTCGAGAACGGCGGATGTGGGCGCACCGGCCAGCAGGATGGAGGCCTCCACGTTGCCGTCCTGAAGGGCCAGACTGCCGTCCTTGTAGCTGATGTAGCTGGGCTTGAGATCCTTCACGTTCATGTCGATGCTCGACAATAGCCTTCTCAGCAGCGAAATGGTTCCGCCCGCCGCGGGACCGACCGCCACCCGGCGCCCTTTGAGATCCATCAGGGTTTGGACCTCGAAGTCCTTGCGGGTCACCATGTGCAGCGTGCTTGGATACATATAGGCCAGGGCACGGATGGGAAGCGCTTTGGGATACGGTTTCATGCCTTTGAGGGCAAAGTAGCCGGTGCTTGTGTTGGCAATACCCAGGTCGGTCTTGCCGCCGCCTACCAGCCTGGGATTCTCGACGGCCCCTCCCGTCACCTCTACCCGTACGTCGACCCCCGGTACGTACTTGTTGATAAGGGAGGCAATTCCCGTGCCGACCGGATAGTAGGCCCCGCCCATGCTGGCCGTGCCGATGGTCATCTGTTTGGATGCGGCTTGACCCCCAGCGGGTAACAGCAAAAGAACCGCAAGGGCCGAAATTCCGAAAGTTGCCAATAAACTTTTGCGTTTCATAGTTCACCTCCTGCATTTTAGGTTAACGGATCTAAGGGAAAAACTTGCTCCGAAATTCACTTCACCGGGGCGGGATCCCGTGGATTTCCTTTTTCGTCGCTGGCAGGCGAGTCAAATTTGCGCCCGTTGCATCTGAAATGGCGTTGAGAATGGCCGGGGCAACCGAGAGCAGGCCGGATTCACCGATGCCCCTGGCGTCGAACAAAGCGGCGGGATCCGGCACCTCGATCAGAGTGGAACGAATTTCGGGAATATCCCGGACCCGGGGAACGGGATAGTCTTTCAGACTCTCGGTCCGGCCGGTATCAAAACGCTCCATCAGAGAAAACCCGATCGCCATGGCGACACACCCTTCAATTTGTCCTTCCACCCGCCTGCGGGAGACCACCTTTCCGATGTCATGCACGGCAGTGATCCGCAGAAGACGGACCTGACCGGTGCGTACGTTCACGTCTACCTCGGCCACGTGAGCGCCGCTGATGTACTTTTCGTACGGTCGGCCGGCCCCTGTTTGTGGGTCCATGGGGACGGTGCTGGCTTCAAAACGACCGGTTACGGCCGGAAGACGCCCTTGCCGGGCACCGGCTGCCGCCAGGCGGTTCAGCGACAACCGCTGCTGAGGGTGATCGGTGGCGAAAAAGGCACCCTTTTCGTATTTGATCGATGCCGTCGGCGCTTCAAGATATTTCGAGGCCATGGGCATCAGGGCCTCAATCAGCTTATTCAGGCCGCTAACCAGCGCGTTGCCGGAAAAATATGTCTGCCGGCTGGCATTGGAAGGCCCGGAATCGGCGCTGTGGGCCGTGTCATTGTGGATAATCCGAATGCCCTCGGGCGGTATGCCCAGGGTCTGGGCTGCGATGGTCCAAAGGGTGGCGGTAGACCCCTGGCCTATGTCGGCAACACCGGCACCGATTTGGACGATGCCATCAGAGTCGAGTGTGATGTCGATCTCGGAGGCATCGTGGGGTTTGGTGGTGCCCATCCCGAACCAGTGGCAGGCCATACCGACACCGCGCTTCCAGACAGACCCGGTCTCCGATTGCCTCCCGGTCGCTTGTGCCCGCTGCCGGGCTTCTGTCGTGGTTTTTGCCGCGGCCGCAACCACCGCCGGCACCTGAACGTACGCTTCCACCGGCTCGCCTGTGATGGTGCAGCTTCCCGGCCGCAGGATGTTGCGCCGACGCAGTTCGACCGGATCCAATCTCAGCGACCGTGCCAGGCGGTCGAGCATGCATTCCATGGCCAGATGAACCTGGGTGGCCCCGAAACCGCGCATGGCGCCGGCAACAGGGTTGTTGGTATATATCATCCGACCCCGGATGGATACATTGGGGACCTCATAAAGACTGGCGGCATGCGCCAGGGCGCGGCCCAGGACCGGCGGTCCGTAGGAGGCATAAGCGCCGGTGTCGGCTGTGATGTCGGCTTCCAGGGCCATGAGTTTCCCTTTTTTATCCGCCGCAAGGCGGTATCGCATCCGAAACGGGTGCCTTTTGGTCGTATCGATAAAAGTTTCCCAGCGACTGTATGTCAGCCGCACCGGGTCCTTCAGGTGATAGGCCGCCAGGGCCACCATCACGGGAAAGGGACAGACCTTGCGGCCCCCGAAGGCGCCCCCGGTGGCGGTCTGAATCACGCGAACCTTCTCAGGCGGCAAGGCCAGCGCGGCAGCCACCAACTTTCTGATTTCATGGATCTCCTGGGTGGCGATATATAGCACGAGGCGTCCTTGGTCATCCCGGTGAGCCAGCCCGGAATCGGTCTCCAAATAGAGGTGCTCGTTAAACGGTGTCTCAAAAGTATCCTCAACCACGGCAAGTGCATTGCCGAAAGCGTCTTGTACATTGCCGCGTCGGACGCTCTGCTCCCAGCAGAGATTGCCGTCGGGGTGCAAGGCAGCCGCGTCCGGTGCCAGGGCCTCTTCAGGCGTTAAAATCGGTTCCAGCGGTTTGATTTCCAAAACGATGCTGTCCAGGGCTTTTGCGGCGGCCTTGGCCGTTTGCGCCACAACCAGGGCGATCGGCTCACCCGGGTACCGTAGCCGCTGGTCGGCAAAAACGGGCTGGTCCTTTACTTTGCGACCCAGATATCGTTCGCCGGGAACATCCTTCAGGGTGAAAACGCCCCGCACCCCGGGCTGTGAGCGGGCGGGCTCGGTATCGAGCGTGAGGATCTCACCGTGAGCAATGCGGCTGCGCAGAACCTTGGCGTGAAGCAGTCCGGGCATGCGTATGTCGTCGGTGTACAGCGCTTCGCCGGTGGCCTTTTTAAGGATTTGCGGATCGGCAACCCGCGCCGTCGCTGGTGTTTTTTTCAGATATTCGACGGCCAGACCGACGGCGTCGATGATTTTGCGGTAGCCCGTGCAGCGGCAGATGCTGCCCCGGATGGCACGCGCTACATCCTCAGGGGTTGGATCGGGCTTTTGATCCAACAGCGCCTTGACGGCCATGATCATCCCGGGAGTGCAATAGCCGCACTGAAGCGCTCCGGCATTGACAAATGCCAGCTGGATCGGGTGTGGATTTTGGCTGTCGCCCAGGCCCTCGATGGTGGTGACATCACAATTGGAAACATCCTGCAGGACGAGACGGCAAGCGAGTTTTGGCTTTTGATTGACCAGGACCGTGCAGCTGCCGCAAAGACCCTCGCCGCATGCGCGTTTGGTTCCGACCAGGTTCAGTCGATCCCTGAGGACGTCTATAAATGGCGTGCCGGGATCTAAATCCAGGGCGATTGCTTGGCGGTTGACTTTAAAATGCGTCACCATATGATGTTTCCGAGTCCCTGAGTGCGTGAATTCATCATTACACCGATGGAATTCCCTTTGGTATCAGCATGCAGATGAAATGCGTGAAGTGATCCCGCCATGATTGGGACTATGATGCCCCGCCAGGTCAGGATGGAGGTATTCTGTCATTTCATATATCATATCCGATTGACTTTGCAACGGCGCAGATGCATAATTTTAAAAATGTTACATCCGCCATTATCGATTTCAAGTGTTTCAACTAATATTGACTGTTCCGATAAGGAGTTGCCATGGAAATAATTGATTTGAGCCAGGAGATCTTTGCCGGAATGCCGGTATTCGACGGTCATCCCGAGGTGGCCATGACCCCTGCGGTGACCCATGAGCAGCGCGAAAACCTGGAAAACGCAAAAACGATTTCACCGGTCGTGCATGCCTTGGCCTTGTCCGAGCACACCGGCACCCATGTTGACGCGTTTAATCATTTTGCCAGGGTTCATTACGGCCGATCCATCGATACCATGCCCCTGGAGATGTTTTACACTCAGGGAATCTGTCTCGACTTTGCGGACAAAACCCTTAAGAGTTTGATAGAAGTTGACGATGTAAAATCGGCACTCGACCGACACCAGCTGCACATAATGCCGGGAGATACCGTACTTTTGTACACGGATCACTATCGAAAATATTTCGACAGGCTCGAATGGCCGGATGGACCCGGCATCAGCGTCGAGGTTGCTCGCTGGTTAGGGGAAAAGAAGATCGCCGCCTTTGGCGTCGAAACCCGCTCACCGGGGATCATCGGCGTGTCGAATAAAGAGGTCCATGTCATCGGCGGGGAAATGGGCTATACCCACTATGAAAACCTGGTGAACCTTAACCTGCTGGTCGGCCGGGGGCGATTCAGATTTGTCGCCCTGCCTTTGAAAATCAGAGGCGGCACCGGATCACCGGTACGGGCAGTTGCGGTCTTTGAATAGCAAGATCACTTCCGAAGCGCTTTCATTTTTTCTTCTTCCATCGACTTGCGCAGAGTAAAAGACAGAAGGGTTTCATCCAGTTCAACATCGTCATAGGTCAAGACGGCATCCTTGGCCACCGGGCGGATCAGGCGCGCGTTGCCGGTCAACCCCATCGGTAAGTAGGCGTTTTGCAGGCTGGCCTCTGCCCGGACCAATCTGCCGTAGACCATGAAACCGCCTTCACCGTCCAATACTACGCCCGGCGCCAGATCCTTTTTGGCCACTGAGGCCACATCGGCCATAAATTCTGCGGCCGATCCGGTGGCCTGGTTGTGCAATGCCGCAGCGGCGACGCTGATCCCCAGTTCCAGACCGATGAGATGATAGGGCCGGTAAAGGGCTGCATATTTGCCGGAGGCGTCCGTGCGCAGTCCGTATTCCGCAAAACAGCGCTGCACATAAGCAGTTGGGGCTTTAAACACCACATACACGCCCCAGCGCAGGTCATCTGCTACAGGAGATCCATCCCGGTTTTCACAGGCAACCACCTCCACGGTGCCGCTGTGCTCCAAAACACCCCCTTCTGCAGAAGGCTTGAGGACATCCTGCAAGCGGCCTGCGCCCACCGGCGGAAACTGCAAACCGGCTCTTTGGGGAATCAGCCCCGATGCATTGGAAACGGCGCACATCTCTATGGCAGATTTTGTGCCGTCCAGAAAGGAATTGAACATCTGGGCGTTGTAATCCCCGGTAGCAACCTGCTCTTGGCTGAACCCGTAATACTTCCAGACAGTCTCAGGGGTCGAATAATGAAATTGGGGTTGATAGCGGGTTCCCTTGCCGGCACACACAACCTCGAGTCCCACGGCACGGGCCCATTCAATTTGTTCGGCAATAATCGCCGGCTGGTCCCCATAGGCCATGGCATAGACACGGCCGACCGCATCGGCCCTTTGCCTTAAAACTGGTCCCAGCAAGCAGTCGGCTTCCACGTTGACCATGACGACATGCTTGCCCGCCTCCAGAGCGTTTAAAGCATGCATGGTTCCGGCTTCGGGGACACCCGTAATCTCGACAATCACATCCAAATCGGCAGCGATCAAAGCCATCGCATCTTCGGTTATCGTTGTTTTCTGAATGCGGGCGGCGTCATTGATAGCATCGGTGGAATTTTCGAAGCTCAGCGCCTTTTCAGACCATCCCGTCCGCAGACAGGTCTGACGGGCTTTATCCGGATCGAGTTCGGCAATGCCCACGATCTGCATGCCGGGTGTAAACCGGGCCTGGGAGATAAACATGGCGCTGAATTTACCGGCGCCGATAATGCCCACTTTTACGGGAATGTTATTGTGAGCTCTTTGCTCGAGCAACGTGTGGAAATTCATGGTTATTCCTCTTTTACCGGGTTGGGATTCGAAAAAGAGCTATCCTCCGGGTTAGATCACAAATGCACCGCCATTGACATCCAGGGTCACACCGGTCACATAAGGTGTGTCCAAAAGATATTCGAAGGCTTTGACGACATCGGCCACGAGTCCGAGCCGGGGGACGAACACCTTTTTTTTGAGATCTGCTTTCTGTTCGTCCGTCCAGGTTGTGAATATGCTGGCGTCTACGATAAAGGCCGGCGCGATGGCGTTAACCGAAATTCCAAAAGGCCCCAGATCACGGGCCGCATATCGGGTTAAACCGAGCATTCCGGCCTTGGAGGCCGCATAGTGAGGCCCGACGACGCCGCCACCGCGTGCGGCGATGGAACTGATGTTGACAATCCTTCCGAATCCGGCATTTTTCATGGCCGGCACCACCAGAGAAGACCAGTAAAAGGCACCGCTCAAATTGACCCGCAAGGTTTTATCCCAATGTTCAATCGATACCTGCTCGAAACCATGCGGCGTTACCATGCCGGCATTGTTGACCAGAACCGTAATGTCGCCCAGCTGATCGACAGCGGTCTGATACTGGTTTGCGGTAACACCGGCATCACCGACGCTTCCTTTGAGCAGTAAAATCTTCTGGCCGTCACCAGCCAGGTTTTGCAAACGCTGTTCGGCGCTTTCGGCGGCGACGTCATTATCGTGGTAGGTGATGGCAACCGAGGCTTTGCGAATCACCAGGGCCTCGGCAATGCCCAGACCGATACCCCTGGTGCCGCCGGTTACGACTGCGATAAGTTGATTCATGGCGCTCTCCAAGTCAGTAGTGAGTAGTCAACCGAATATGAGAAGTAAAAAACATATAGATTTGAAATTATCAACCGGCAAGCGTCTCCAATTCATGAGCCGTTTCATTTCAGCGTTGTGCTATTGTCTGGACCATTTGAGCTGAAATTCAATTTCTTCTTCGCCTTTTTCTCTCTCATGTTCTATATTTATCTTCGCATACGGCGGTACGGATATACGTTCACCGGCAATCTGTATCTGAAATCTTTTCCCTTCTCCAGGCAATCCGCCAACCTGCGCAGTTTTGCGATAAACATCTTTACAGGATACGCTTTCTCGATGTCCCGATCTGATTTCTTTTTTAATTTTGGCATATGCGACAGCCTCCTCTTTTTTGCTTTTTACGCAAAGTTATAAAATTAGAGTATCAGCTTTGCGGCCAGACAGGACGTGTCTGCCGAAGCGCTTAGTCATACGAAGTCAAACTTGACTTCCCTTAAAATCTTTTTTCAATAATCTTTCGTGCAGATGGTCTATCTGAACGAAAGGAATTACAGATCCATCCTCAGATGCGTATTGAAACCATGGCATCAGCAAAGGAGCACTGTCGAAAAAATAACTGTTGAACGAATTGAAGTCTAAGCCTAGGATTGTCTGCTTGTTATATGACAGGAATTTGAAAATCAATATAATTCCATTTACAGCAAGAATCGGGTTGCCGGCCATTGGATTCTGGCATACTGTATCTCAAAAACTACGGCACTTATGAGGTACGACATGAAAGACTTCCGTCAACACGCAAAGGACTATGAGCGAGTCGAACAGGCGATCAAATTTCTGGAACAAAATTTCCACCATCAGCCGCCGCTGGCCGAAATCGCGGACAGCGTCAACCTGAGCGAATTTCATTTTCAACGGCTTTTCAGCCGCTGGGTCGGCATCAGCCCCAAACGGTTTCTGCAGTTTTTGACCAAAGAGTATGCCAAAAAGCTGATCGCGAATTCAGAAAACATCCTGGATGTCACCTACGATTCCGGGCTGTCCAGCCCCAGCCGTTTGCATGATCTTTTTGTTACCTGCGAAGCAATGACGCCCGGTGAATACAAAACCAAAGGTGCAGGCATAAAGATCGCCTACGGCTTTCACCCGTCGCCTTTCGGCGACTGCCTGCTCGCTGTGACCGATCGCGGGATTTGCGGTCTGCGGTTCGTGCAGGGCAATAATAAGACAGCCCTGGTGGACTGGCTGCGCAACAAATGGCCCAAGGCCACCTTCGAGCAGAATCCGTCGGAAACCCAGTCGCTGGTGGATCAAGTATTTGATTTTTCCTTTGTTGATACATCCGCCCCATTGCACCTTTATGTCAGGGGCACCAATTTTCAAATCAAGGTCTGGGAGGCGCTGCTGAAGATACCGCTGGGCCAGGTGGTAACCTATGAAGACATTGCGCGGAATATCGGACTGCCCCGGGCGGCCCGGGCTGTCGGCAATGCGGTCGGGCAGAATCCGATACCATTTCTGATTCCCTGTCACAGGGTGATTCGTAAAATGGGAGACTTCGGCAACTACGGTGAGGGGCCGGCCAGAAAAAAAGCCATCCTGGGCTGGGAGGCGGTGCAGGTTGCGGCGAGTGCCAGCGTTTGAATTTACCACCCGCCCCCCTTCGACTTGGCTCAGGGTCGCTCGACGCACACAGACGACCACAGACCTTTTGGCTCCGCGACCAGTCTTCGCCAAAGGCTTCCGACTTCGCTCATTGAGCTACGACGGGACAAATTGACGCGGCAGGCATACGGAGCCAAAAACAGCCATCGCTTCGCGAAAGTATCACCACCCCTGCCTGAAAGGCATGAGGTTTTTACCTGGTCAGAGCTATCCCATCATATCCTTCAGGCGCAGACGGATCGCCCACGCAAAAAAGTTTTTTTTAATCTGTGTACTTCTGTGTGTGTCTGTGGCTAATTAATCAACAATACGTGGATAATAGTCACTTCACTTTTGATTGATGCCAATTATTATGAGAATGGACCATTTATCTTAGCGTCTTGGCGTCTTTGCGTGAGACTTTTGGTTTCAGCTATTCCGCGTCAGGAACCAAGCGCCAATAATTCTCTTGCTTCTTCCGGTGCGGCAACCTCGAATCCGATCAGATGCTCAAGGCCTCCTTTATTTTGCCGGACACTTCCTCAAGGGCCTTCTTGGCTTGATCCAGGAGAGCGGTCATCCGGAAAAAACCATGTATCATCCCTTCGTAGTGCGAGTGCGTGGTGTTTATCCCGCACGCTTGTAGCTTGCGGGCATAGGCCTGGCCCTCATCACACAGCGGATCGTATTCGGCCGTCAGGACCAGGGCCTGGGGCAGGCCGTCGAGGTTTTGGGCCTGCAGCGGTGACACATAGGGATGGCCGGCCACTGCGGAATCTTTTATATAGTGGTTCCAGAACCATTGCATCATTTCGCGGCTGAGCATATAGCCGCGTTCATTTTTTGAATACGAAGGGGTGTCGAAATTGTAATCGGTTATCGGATATATCAAGACCTGCAGCGAAATCACGGGGCCGCCTTTATCACGTGCCATCATGCTGACGACAGTGGCCAGTGTTCCGCCGGCGCTGTCACCGATGACTGCCAGGCGCCGGGGGTCGGCGTTAAGGCTGACAGCGTTGTCCGCCGCCCAGCAGGTGGCGGCGTAAGCGTCTTCAACCGCAGCCGGATACGGATGTTCGGGGGCCAGACGATAGTCCACGGCCACAACCAGGCACTCGCAGGTTTTTGCCAGAGCCTGGCAGAGGGCATCGTGGGTGTCCAGATTTCCGATGACCCAGCCGCCGCCGTGATAATAGACCAGAAGCGCATATGGCGGATCACCATGCGGATAATAAAGCCTCAGCGGAATACTGCTTTGCGGCCCCTGGATCAGCCGTACTTCGATTCTGCCGGCGGTGAGCTGCGGATCGACCGGTGGTGACAGAGCCAGCATCTGTTTTCTGGCCGCAACCGGGTCAAGTTCGTTATAGGCGGGCAGTCCGCGCTCGGCATCTTCTTCCAGAATTGCTTTGACTTGGGGATCAAGGGACATAATCGGTTTCTCCTGTGCAACTGCATTGGTTTCGGTTGATTGAACAAGCCGGCTGAAACTTCAGGGCCATGTGGTTCAAATGGTTAATTGCTTGGAACAAAAAGATTTACTTACTCCAAAAATCTATTAAAATACCAAGCACCAAAAAATAAATCTCAAACTTAAAAATAGGTGTTATCTTTGTGGGAGCGGCTTCCAGCCGCAATTATGACTTCAAAGAGGTTTCTTTTCGTGGCTGTCCTGCGACGAGCTCAGTCGAGTCGAAGCCACTCCCACGATAAATTGAAGCTAAGTTAGCGACATTTAGTTAGAAGCAATAGCGTCCGGAAGGATTACCCCAGCAACGCTATTTTTCTTTCATCCATTGGGTGGTGTTAAAGTAGTTCACCACGAAACTTCCCGGTGCAACCAGGTCGTCGCAAAGTTCCAAAATTTCCGCGTCAAGCCGAATATCCACCGCCGGCAGAAGGCCTTGTAGCTGCTGCAATGTTCGGGGACCAAGAATTGTACCGGTGACCGCCGGCTGATGAAGCACCCAGGCCACCGCCAATTGAGCAGGCGTGCAGCCGACCTTTACGGCTATTTTTTCAAATTCGTGTCCCACCTCAATGCCGGCCCGGGTAATGCGTTCACGAAAGACTTTTCTTAACGTTCCCCGGCTACCCTCCGGCAAGAAGTCTGCGTTCGTATATTTACCGGCCAGCACACCGTGGGCCAGCGGTGACCAAGAAAGGATTCCCAGGTCATAGGCCTGGCACATGGGAATAATTTCGTTTTCGATGCGCCGGTCGAGCAAGTTGTACGGCGGCTGTTCGCAGGTAAATTTGGGATAACCGAATCTTTCGGCCAGCATCAGCGCCTCGACAGTTCTCCAGGCGGGATGGGTGGAGCAGGCAATATAACGGATCTTTCCCTGTCTTACAAGTAATTCCAGAGCCCCCAGCGATTCTTCCTGAGGCATATTAAAATCGGTTCGATGCAGGTAATAAACATCGATATAATCGGTTTGCAGCTGCTTTAAGCTCTTCTCGCAACCTTCGATAATATGGTGTCGACTATTGCCGAGATCATTGGGCCCCGGCCCGGTGCGATTGTACACCTTGGTAGTCAGCAAAATATCTTTGCGCCGGCCGTTTCGCTTCAATGCCTTACCGACGATGCGCTCACTTTTGCCACCGGCGTAAACATCGGCACAGTCGATAAGGTTCATTCCGGTATCGATCACGGCATCGATTATACGAAAAGCCTCATCTTTTTCCGTCGGATTGCCAAAATTCATTGTACCCAGGACCATTGACGATACCTGCAATCCGGATCGGCCCAGTCGTCTGTATTCCATTCTTGAATCCTCCTAATGTTTGAATAGAACCCTTTACTTCTTTAATACCCGCTCCAACCAGGCCGCATACTTCTGGACACCTTCTTCCAGTCCGTATTGGGGCTGGAAATCGAGTTCTTCTCTGGCACGGCTGATATCCAGTGCCTTGCAGCGCTGCATCAGTTCACCGGCGCCGATTTCCACCGACACCGGATAGCGAGAATACTTTTGGGCCAGCTCCGCTGCTTTGCCGACGCTGTTGGGCTCACCGGTGGCAATGTTGTAAACACTGTGTTTCAAATTCCGGAGACTGCCGCGACTTATTGCCCTGTATAGTTATTACGAAGCGAAATGCCTGGCGGAGACAAATCGCCCGGGCAAAAAGGTTTTTATCGTCCAGGTTGAGCAGCGCCGGATAGATTGGGTGAAATTTGATAAAAAAAATGGTGTTTCAAAACCTAATTTCCCAAAAATTGTCCCTGCTTAGGCTTCTGACTCCAAGCTTTTGTCATGCTAAAATATTTAGGACGCCCACTTTATTGAAATCTTGCGACCGGATTGGACGCAGTCTCTTAAATAAAGGTTGATCAAATTCTGATAGGGTATTCCAGTATCTTCAGACATCTGCTTAAAATATTCGATAATATCGATACCCATTCGTATAGTAACTTGTTTTTTCAACCTTTTGGTATACGGATTTTTGCGTCCTTTCATTTTTGAAAAATCGTATTCTTTTCTCATAAAATTTCTCCGGAATATGCTTTTCGTTCCTTTTTCGTTGCTCTCCTTGCGGAAATAATCCTAATTTCTATTCCATCTTTTCGTAAAGTATAGCTGACAACCAAAACCCGAATCCGGTAGCTATGTCCCAACAGCAAGAATCTGTCTTCCGATTCCGAATGATCAGGATCGTTGTATTCGATGGCATACTCATCAAAAAAAACTGTTTGAGCTTCCTCAAATGATACTTTGTGTTTCTTTTGGTTGGCTATATTTTTCCGGTCATCCCAAGAAAAGCTGATTGAATTCATAATTACAGTGTAAATACGTTGTAATTTGTTGTCAAGGTGCAGTTAGGTGGGTATTGACTGGCATAACATCTGTGTATGTCTGTGTGCGTCTGTGGCTAATTTATACTGGTGTAGCTACTTTTTATTCATCCACTCGCTGTCCTGCTCTTGCCGCAGGGTCCAGAGGTCCGATTCTGTAGGTGTTTCTAACATTTCGCAGGTGAGAATGGTTCCGGCCGGGACATCCACTTTGATCCGATTGCCGTATGCCATGTTCAACGGCAGGGGATTGCCGTCTTTTGCTGCTTTGGCAGGCGCAATGAGCGGTTTGAGCAAAGCTGTCTCTTGTTTGGTTCTGGCAGCGTGGATGGTGGTGCCGGCTTTAATGTCGCAGGTTGCTCGTGCAATCAGGTCGACCCGTGGTTTATAGTTCAGGCTGCCGGTTGAAATATTCAGCAGGCCTGCGCATAGGATAGACACCGGTGTTTCCACACCGAGAAGATGGTAAGGCCGGTAAACGACGCCGCAGCTGCCACGCTGGTTGGTAATCAATCCCTTGGCCTTTACAAATTTCCAGGCATCCGACCTATCGCAGGAAAAAACGATAAAAACACCGCCTCCCAGTCCGGCTTCATCTGCTCTTCGCAAGCAGGTGATAACCTCTACTACTGCCCGATTACTCAGAATGCCGTCTTCTTCTTTGGGACTCAGGGCTTCAGGTATCTCTGTGGTGCGAACAATCGGCGCATGCAATGAAGGGGTGTCAACGCCTAGGCCGGTTGCATTGGCCGCAATTACCAATTCACATAGATCCGGTTCACCGACTTGCGGCAGTTGCTTCAACGCTTTGCGACGTTTTTCGACTATAAGGCCGGCCTCTCCGGCGCGAATTATTTGCAGCGCTGCCAGTGCATCTTTGGGAAGCCTTACAATTATTTGACCATCGGTGACCGTTCCGGCGCTTTCGTCATATATGAAGTCCACCGGACGAGCCTTGCCGCCGCAGACAACATCGAGGCCCAGACTGTGGGCCCAAGTGACCAGGCCGATGAGCAAGCCATGTTGATCGCCATCAACAGGTGTATATATCACGCCCGACTGGACTGCAAGTTTGTGAAGGATGGGCCCGATGACCGCGTCGGCCTCTTTGTTTACCATGGCCACGTGTTTGCCCTTCCTGATGGCCGAGATGGCATGGCGGGCCCCTGCCTCCGGATTTCCGGTACATTCGACAATAACGTCCAGGGGCGCATTCAAAAGCAGCGTATGATTTTCCGCAATGGCGCATTTTCCGTTTTCCATTGCATGCAGGAGTTTTTTGCGGCTGTTGCAAATGGTGATTTTTTCTGCAGGTATGCCGGCCAAGCGGCAGGCGCTTTGGGCTGTCTCGGGATTCCGGTCACAGACGACAGGGATTTCAAGGCGTGAGAGCAACTGTGCCTGTGCGAGAAGAGAAATTCCATAACTTCCGGTACCGATAAGTCCGGCGCGGATGTGCCGGGATCCGGCCCTTTTAAACAGGTTGGCGTAGATCATGAAATTCACCCTCTTTGCAATCAGCGTGCATTCTACCGTTTAGAGATTACCCGGCCCGATGTCATATGGCACAAAATCCAACCCGGGTCACCCCAGGAAATGAGAAATTTATTCTACACCTTATGGATTTTCACTGCAAGTCAATCACTTAGCAAATGTATTCAGGACTTCGCGAGGTGCATCGTTTAGCAATTCCCGCATTCGTTATTTATGAGCTGGAAGTCGGCACTGGAAAATCAACATTTCCGCGTAAAAGGATAACACAGCTTCAGGAAATTACGTCACTGGTCAACATCATTTCTTTCGGGCAGTCTAAAGCGAAATGCGCTGCGATACAGGGAAACGCATTCCGCGAATACATGGCCTTCCCCCGAATATTTCAGGATTTACCTTAATTCGTTGCAAAATCATTTATTGAGTTATCTGGCATCAGCAGACCAAAGGTCTCCATCGGCTAAATCCCGCCTCGGCTGAACAGGCGCGGCTCAATCGGCATTATGGTTCATTTCCTCCTCCCCCAATTTCGCCACGGCGAGACAGTTGCAGCTTAGCCGACTCAACGGGCTCAATCCCGCCGCGGCGGGACAGGCGCGCTCAACCGGCTAAACCGAAATAACAGACTTCAAAAAAACCCACCCACTGACGCAACTCTCCGCAACCCCTTTATTGACAAGGGATTACAACAAACAGCCTCAACTCCCAACAGAACCAATCGACCCAATCCAGCCATGGTGAGACAGGCAAAACCCAACAGATCCAACGGGCTCGACCGGCTAAACAGGCTCAATCCCGCCGCGGCGGGACAGGCGCGCTCAACAGGCATTTTGGGTCATTTGCCCCAACCGGTGGGGCATATCCCCCAAATTAATG
>Ga0126326_1000028_pt1 | contig 96393 bp, 87 predicted proteins | sample InaspJWI67metaG_FD_94485 | JGI IMG/M metagenome (GOLD analysis project Ga0126326, IMG submission 94485) | Marine gutless worms symbiont microbial communities from Oahu, Hawaii - Inanidrilus sp. 1 OAHU.JWI-67 metaG | ecosystem: Host-associated > Annelida > Digestive system > Unclassified | place... | reverse complement strand
GTACCACACCTGAGGAGATTCGGAAGTCGCACCCCTCGCGGGTGCGTGGATTGAAACGCGTTGGAAGAGGAAGCAGCACAAGCAGAGATTGGTCGCACCCCTCGCGGGTGCGTGGATTGAAACACCTGCCTATATAATATCACAGAACCTAAATAAAAGTCGCACCCCTCGCGGGTGCGTGGATTGAAACCCTATGGATATGTCCGTTATCAGGATGTTGCCCCGTCGCACCCCTCGCGGGTGCGTGGATTGAAACCTTGCGCTCGCGACGATTATTACGGGTCTAAGCATGTCGCACCCCTCGCGGGTGCGTGGATTGAAACGTTAACGGATTTATCCGCGACTTACGCGACGTCGTCGCACCCCTCGCGGGTGCGTGGATTGAAACTACCGTGGAAAAATTAATCAATGACGGCTCAAGAAGGTCGCACCCCTCGCGGGTGCGTGGATTGAAACTTGATGCAAATACTCGATGGAGCATGACGACATGGTCGCACCCCTCGCGGGTGCGTGGATTGAAACGACAATGACCGTTTGGCTGCATCAAGATCAAATTGTCGCACCCCTCGCGGGTGCGTGGATTGAAACGTCGTAGATTGCCCGCGAAGTTTTTAGGTCGATTAAGTCGCACCCCTCGCGGGTGCGTGGATTGAAACCCCTGCAAACTGGTCAAGCTCTTCTTGTCGGATACGTCGCACCCCTCGCGGGTGCGTGGATTGAAACACCACTGTAACCCTCACAGTTGCTGACTCCAAGATGTCGCACCCCTCGCGGGTGCGTGGATTGAAACATACCATAGTCCAGGGCTTATTTCGCCGTTTTTGGTCGCACCCCTCGCGGGTGCGTGGATTGAAACCTGCCCCTTGACCTACCCATTGAATGCTACCATGTCGCACCCCTCGCGGGTGCGTGGATTGAAACAATCCCCAAGACCAGCTATTAGTGATTAGTGGTCGTCGCACCCCTCGCGGGTGCGTGGATTGAAACAAGAGATCGTCCCCGAGTTTGTTCAACTTATGTCGTCGCACCCCTCGCGGGTGCGTGGATTGAAACATCGTCCGATACTTATAAACGCCTTTATATTCTGGTCGCACCCCTCGCGGGTGCGTGGATTGAAACGTGTTGAGATACTTGACCGGCTAAAGGTCCTTAGGTCGCACCCCTCGCGGGTGCGTGGATTGAAACTTTACTTGGGGACGCTTTGTGCAGCAGATAATCTAGTCGCACCCCTCGCGGGTGCGTGGATTGTGGATTGAAACATTGACACAAAACTAGTACTATATAAGTGGATTCTGGGGCTTTACAAGCCTTTTGCCACATAACCATACGCAACGGGCCGCCCCGGAATCCTTTTTTGTTGTCGCGATGGCGATAAAAAAACTTAGCCTTACTTGATAGCCCTTGCCCCTATTATAACCCCAGAATTATCCATCATAGAGACATTGTACGCAATGTTATTGCGCCTAACTCCGATTGTTTTCCCGACAGGTAGTTTTTTCTCAAAGAGCCATAACTCCCTCCCAAGGTCACTTCGTTTCGGTGAGGGCATTCTCGGATTTTCAAGGGCCATCGCTGTGGCAAGAGCGCCAAACAATATATCTAGAGCCTCCGCAGTACTTGGCGTTATTGTTCCTACGCCGCCGATGTATGACACCTCCCGCACAAGACGATTCCCTTTGGCCCTAATTATTAACACTGTAAAATCATCCGGATCAACCTGGACAATTATCCGCCCATCATCAAATATATCCTCTTTGGGTGTAAATACTTTCCCTTCGTATTGATTTATCTCCTTAAGCGCCGTTTCATAGTTTGCTATAAACTCTTCGATTGTGATTCCAAAATCCGGTGCGGGAGCCTCTTTAGCCACAACTGGCGTCTTATCTTCTGCGGCAACTACCGGTTCTTCTGCGACCGATGCCGTTTCTTCTGATGTAGACCTTGTTTCTTCCGCTTCATCCGGCGAGGCCGGGTAATACCTACCATCATCCGCAGGCTTGGCCATTATATCGATAACCGCCTTTTTTGGCGCGGATAAGCTAGCGTCCCCCCACTCGCCATTGGGAGCCCAGGTCGATATGCCAAAAGGGTAAGTAAGATAGCTCGCCTCGATATCCTCACCCTCAACAAATCCGTTAACCGTCATGGCGTCTGCTTTTTCGCGTCGCCCAATTCGCTTGGCGGCCTGGAGGAGAGCCCTCCGGGCATCCTCTTCGGACGTCCCTGCGGGGATAGTGATAGTTGCGCTTAACCGCTTTGCGCCGGCGTAGCTTAGGTCTTCAAGGTCGCCGATTTCTTTGTAGCTTGCCGTTTCTTCTGACGCGAGCCCTGTCCCATCTAGATGAGGCTCCCTATCGCAACCCAGAATACCAAACTAACAAGAAACCATCCACCAAACAAAAAATTCAGGACGACCTTCCAACCTTTCCTAATAGCTGTATTTTTGGCCAGGGCATATATACCTAGCGGCCAGAAAAACAGCAGCGCGATGAACACCGAAGATTTATTTTCATACCACGCGACAATTTTCATTTTTTTCCCTGGCTGCGGCGGCTGCGGCGTATCTATTGCGTTGTCATTCATTTTGCACGCTACCCCCCTAAATAAACTGCCCCAAAACCTACCACAGCCATAAAAATCTGACAAGTATTGACTTCTCCCCCTCGATACCGTATGGGAAGATATGGATAGGCCAATTATAGGATGTGTTGTATTGGCAATAATGGCCGCCATAATGCTGCCTGCCTGCCAGCCGCCGACGAGCGGAAAAACAGAGGAAGATTTGGAAGGCCAATCAGGAGGGGAACCAGGGGGACAAAAAACCCCGCCCCAGCAGACCGACCAGCAGAGACTTGCTGGTTGGTACCACAATATAATTCCGACCCTGACCGACACTATAACGTGGAGATTGATCAAGATGGGAGACTAGGCATTATGTATCTCTACAATACTGAAGGGATAATAGCACTATATAATATTGATATTACCTCCCCCGGCCCCCGGCCAGAAATATACTATCCTGGCTATGTAGCCTCTTATTATTTTGATGTGCGGCCGAATTTTGAGGGGCTGTCTGACCCCATAGGGGCGCACTACTATCAAGACGTTCCAGACACCAACGATCATTTCATTCTTGCGGCCTGGAACCCAGCCGTGCCGCCTAGAGAGGGAGAATCCAAGAAACTGTTCCGGGTCGCCGCGCGTGGCGGGGTATTACAGCAGTTTATTGATAATGACACATGGATCAGAGAAGAAAGTTAATACAAAATCATCTAAACGGGTTAATAGTGTAAATCTCAGTAAGTCCAAGATCACCGAGCGCCAGCCTAGAAGAATAGAAACAGGCGAGTGTCCCCTGGCAGACTCGCAAATCTCCACCACCGAGGCGTGTTACCAGAGGCATTTGCCCCCCCCTTAAATTCTGAAATCTTAACTAATCGATGGCCCTGCAAGAGGGATAGCGCTATATCACTATCCCCGGATATCTGCCGCAAGATTATTTGCTCACCTAAGTGTGTTATTCCTGCCAGCCACCCTGGCGAAGCAAGAGTCGCGTTTATGGTAGATAAGACCCGATTAGAAATCCCATCAAACCGAGTATAAACAAGAGTTGAGCTCTGCGTCCCAGCAGCAACCAGGTCCCCATCTAGTACATCGATATATCGATATATTGATGGACTTATCGTAAAGGACCTATGGCTACCTTCCGGCAGAGGGAGCGGGGACCCTGAATACACATGGATAGTAGACTTATCGGTCGATAAGATGACTAATTCACTTGCGGGCACAACGTAATACATAGACCCTATCGACGGGTCTAGATGGCTCCGGAATTCTTCAGACTGGTCTCGCCTAACCCCTGTTTCTAAATCCAATTCGGAGTAACCCCAACTTAGCACCCTTCTCTGATCATCCATGCTGACCGCACGTATATATGCTATGCGCGTGTCATCGATAAAAGTCATTGCCCCCAGTCCTACAAAGTAGAAAGGCCCTGATACATTCTTCTCGGGCAGTCCTTGTAAAAGCCACGGCGCCACATCCTGATAGCGGACATAGCCATAAGGCGGCGAGGCCGTATCTGTGAAAGAGCCCTCATATCCGGGGGGGTAAGCCTATGCACATTAAGCATAGTGCTGCTGCACTCTATTAGCCAATTTAAAACACGGTAATTGCCAGTTGTTGTAAGATAACAATTACGCTGCGCCGAATAATCAATAGCAGCATGATCCACAGGCTCTAAATTTCGTCTATCATCTGCGCTGCCAGGTTTTAAAGCTATTACATATTTGCTCTTATCGCCGGGCACTGTTAAAGTTTTGGACTGCTTGAGTCGCACCCCTCGCGGGTGCGTGGATTGAAACTCGTATGTGCGCACCATCCACATTTCGTTACCGGTCGCGCCCCGCGAGGGGTGCGTTGGATTGAAACCTTAGAGTTAGAAATGATGTTTAAAACTCTTTTTAAACGCCTTTTAAGCCCCGGAATCCATTTTTTTGCCGGGAGAATTACATAATTTGGGGGATTTCGTCCCAAATCCGCCCACCTATGGGTTTCTGGGTCTAGGATTCTAGTTTCTATTCCCCTGTAAGACGACGAAGTTCCCGCGAAGCAGCTTCTTCTAATCCTCATTCGAATCCTCGAAAGACAATCACTAGTTTCACAACAGATTGTGCGGCATGACTAAGATCACCCATATGACGGAGTGTTTGTGCCTCGGCTTGCTCGATGCCTTGTTTTAGGGTATCTATCCTCTGGCTCCCTTTTTTCGAGGGCGTCTTACCACCAAGCTCATCCAACAATTCCTTGAGCTCTCTCTCAAATTCAGCCTTCTTCTCTTTGATCTCAAGGATCGCGTTGCTTTCTATGTGCACCTTCCCAGCCCACTTGCCCAATTCTCCGAAAAACTCCTCAGACTCTACTTCCTTTTCAATTTTCCATATTTTCATTTCGTTCCTCCTCTAAAAACATCCAATTGTTCTACGTGTTATCATAGCATGGCGGTTTTGAGGAGGCTAACTAACCCTACGACTAATATCTTCAATCTCTACTCCAAGTTCGTGCAAACCTTGCCCTAATCTTGCAATTTGTCTCTCAATCCCAAATCTAAGCGCATCTATCTGAGTCGCACCCCTCGCGGGTGCGTGGATTGAAACCTTTGCACTTGAAATTCAAAACCCTAGGTAGAAAGTGCTAAGCCTTATCAACCAAGTTTATCGCTAGGAAATACAAATCTCTCCATCTTCTAAGCTTCACCGGTGTGTTGCCTTTGCAGGAGCAACTACATAGAAGCGCATTTATTTGCTCTCAGAACTTATGTATAGGCTGTCAATATTGTATAAGATGGCTATGATCCACGTTGTGAGGTTTGAAGAAAAGATTAAGGAGATGAAGAATGAACAAAACACTGCTTGTATTGATGTGTCTGACACTAACGGTGATTCCTGCATTCGCTAAAGGCGAACCCGATACAGAGAGGGTGTACGTTTTTGCATCGGATGCAACCTGGCCGCCGATGGAATACGTTGATGATAATGGTGAGATTGTTGGATTCGATATGGATTTACTTGCGGCAATGGCCAAGGAGGGAGGCTTTAAGTACAAAGTTCTAAATACTGGATGGGACGGTATTTTTGCCGGACTTGCAAATGGCTCGTATGATGCAATAATCAGCTCAGTTACGATTACCGAAGAACGCAGCCAAAAGATGGATTTTACAACTCCATATGTCAATGCTGGTCAAATCTTGATTGTGCGGAATGATTATTCGGGTAAGAATAAACTTGAGGATTTTGCGGGAAAATCGGTGGGTGTGCAGCAAGGCACCACTGGGGACTTTGCTGTTGAGGTTTTTGCAGAAATCGACAGGCGCGCGTATGACGATGTGGGTTTGGCGATTGAAGACCTTGCGAACGGAAATCTTGATGCAGTAGTTTGCGATTCCGTTACAGCCGTCAATTTTGCCGTAACAAATGAGAACTACAGTGAAAAACTGAAGATTATTGGTGAGCCATTTACCGAGGAAGAATATGGAATCGCTGTTTCGAAGAACAACGAAGAACTGCTTGCTATTCTGAATGCTGCTCTTAACCAAGTATACGCCAACGGAACCCATGCTAAGCTGGTTGATAAGTGGCTTCGGTAGATAATTTGCCCGGGATAGAGATGACCGACGGTGTCCTTCTGCCAACCAAGAAAAGCCGCTGGGTGCTTGACTCCTGGCGAATAACCATAGTTGCCGCATTTCTAGCCATCCTAGGGCTGATATTTATCGTAAAAGACCCATACGAACAGATTTTCAGGGTAATTATTAAGGGCATTCCCCTCACCTTCGGAATTACCGGGGGAGGAATTCTGGGCTCGATTGCCCTGGGTCTGTTTACCAGTCTCGGCCAAATTTCGCGGCAGCGCGTGATTAAACTGATTGCCGGTATATATGTGGAGCTTATCCGGGGGATACCCCTTCTTGTTCAGTTGATTTTTATTTACTTCGCCTTGGGCAAGTTTTTTCGTTTGGAAGGTGTGCCGGCCGCCATCATCGCGCTGTCGATTTGCTATGGGGCCTATATGGGAGAAATTTTTCGAGCGGGAATTCAGTCGATTCCAAAGGGACAGATGGAAGCCGCGTTAGCGCTCGGATTTTCGCGGGGCCAGGCCATGCGGTTGATTATTCTGCCTCAGACTGTGAGGGTTATCCTACCCGCGATAGGGAATGAGTTTATTGCGATGCTCAAAGATTCGTCTTTAGTTTCAGTTATTGCGCTTCGCGATATTCTCAGGCGTGGTAGAGAGTATGTTGCTCGAACCTTCCTTTCACTAGAAACCTACGCGCTTGTTGCGCTTGTTTATTTGGTTTTCACTCTGGCGCTTTCAAAACTTGTAGCAATGATGGAAGACAGGATGAGAATACATGAGTGATAAGAAAGTGATGGTGGAAATTAGAGAGGCAGAGAAATCCTTTGGAACTGTCCGTGCTCTTCGGGGAGTGAATTTAACAGTAGAAGAAGGTGAGGTGATTCTGATTATAGGACCATCAGGTTCTGGAAAGAGTACACTGCTGCGCTGCGTCAACAGACTCGAACCCCTAAGCAATGGGAAGATTTTTGTAAATGGCAACCTCCTTAGCGGTTCCAATGCAGATATCAGAAAAATTCGGGAAGAGACAGGAATGGTGTTTCAGGATTTCAATCTTTTCCCGCATAAGAACGTTCTCGACAATATCAGCCTTGCGCCTATAAAGGTTAAGAAGATGGCGATGAATCTAGCGCATGCCAAGGCCCGTGAATTATTAGTTCGAATTGGACTTGAAGATAAGGAATCTACTTTCCCAAACCAGCTCTCCGGAGGCCAAAAACAGCGGGTTGCAATTGCCAGAGCCTTGGCCATGGAACCAATGATTATGCTCTTTGATGAACCAACCAGTTCATTGGACCCCGAGATGGTTAAGGAAGTTCTAGATGTTATGCTCGACTTGGCGAAGGGAGGGATGACCATGATGGTAGCTTCTCATGAAATGGGTTTTGCACGAGCCGCGGCAGATCGGGTTGTCTTCATGGATGAGGGGGAGATTGTCGAATCCGGGGAACCCGAACTGATATTTACCAGCCCTGAAGAATCACGGACCAAGGAGTTTCTAGATCACATTCTTTGAGCGGCAAACTCCTCGCGCTAAGCTGTCTTTACCGTTTTTTTATCCTGTTTGATAATTCGTATAGATGCCAAAAAAGGAACAAAGAAGGAAAACAAGGCTCATTGCTAAAAGAATTTAAAACTCTCAAACCATATCTAGCCTCGTACAAATGGATGTATATTCTCGGACTTTCGTTCCTGGTACTAACCGATGCTGGGCAGATTGTTATTCCAAGATTGATGGGCAGAACTGTCGACTTAATCGCAACTGGCAGTGGGGAGGGCATCGGCAGGTTAACGCTGACAATCGTGGGTTTGGCGATTCTAGTTGCAGTAGGCCGTTATGGGTGGAGAAGCTATATTCTGGGTGCGGCTAGGCGCGTTGAGAACGATTTGCGCCGATCTCTTTACGACAAACTGCTCTTGTTATCCGGAACTTTCTATGGAAAACACAAAGTGGGTGATTTGATGGCTAGGGCTACAAACGATATCCAATCCATCAGGATGGCAACTGGAATGGCTCTAATTGCATTTGTTGATGGAATTTTCATGTCCCTAGTCATTCTAGCAGCATTGTTCATTGGATATGGGAAACTCGGTTTTTTAATCGTAATTCCGCTGCCATTTATTACTGTTATGGCTGTTTTCTTTGGACGGCTCATTGGTCCTCTTTTTCGAAAAGTTCAAGAAAATTTCGCAAAGATCAGTGAGCATGTCCGAGAAACACTTGCCGGCATTCGAGTTCTCAAATCCTTCGCAAGAGAGGAACACGCGCTCAAAACCTTCTCTGAAATAAATGCAAACTATGGGCATGCAAACATGGCCCTGGTTAGATTCTGGGGGATTCTTTTTCCGGCGCTGGGCTTTGTAGCGGGACTAACGGTTCTAATGCTCCTCTTTTTCGGGGGTCGAGGAATAGTTTATAGACAACTCAGCCCTGGTAACTTTTTGACAGCGCTCGCCTACTTGGGAATGCTGCTTTGGCCGGCCATGGGAGCCGGTTGGGTAATCAACATGTTACAGCGCGGGGCGGCTTCGATGAAAAGAATCAATGCAGTGCTTAGTGAAATTCCGGATATCGAAGATCTCCCTGGGGCTCTTGAAATTCTGCCTTCGGGATCGCTCGAATTTCGATCCTTGCAGTTTTCCTACGATGCGCGAGATGCGGTACTGCACGACATCAATTTTGTAGTGGATCGGGGTTCATCCACCGGCATACTTGGCAGAACCGGATCGGGGAAGACAACGCTGATTAAATTGATTTCAAGGATACTTGATCCCCCCCCCGAAAGTATTTTCATCGGAGGGCTAGATATACGAAGATTCAAGATGTCTAGTCTAAGATCCGTCCTTGGAATTGTACCGCAGGATGTCTTCCTGTTTTCCGAAAGCATCAGAGACAACATAGCCTTCGCCAATCCCGATGCGACGGAAGAAATGATTGATCAAGCGGTTAATATCGCGGGGCTTTCCGCGGATCTTCCCTATTTTCCGGATGCATTGGAAACCATGGTTGGCGAAAGGGGTGTAACTCTGTCCGGCGGCCAGAAACAGCGGATAGCTATCGCTCGAGCGCTAGTTAGCAACCCGGCAATTTTGATTCTCGACGATGCGTTCTCGGCCGTGGATGCGGATACAGAGGAAAGAATCCTCAAAAAACTCTTTGAAACGCGGCGCAATAAGTTAACCGTAATGATATCGCATCGGATTTCGGCGTTATCTTACTGCGATACATGTATTGTGCTTGAGAGTGGCAGAGTGAGCGCTTCGGGTACCCACGAGGAATTAATCATTGCTGGCGGCTTTTACCAGGAAATTGCGGAATTGCAAAGGCTTGAAAGCACCGAAGAGGGAACAATTGAATAGCCCGGCAGATGAAGTGAAATATGGTTATTCACCGAGAACCATGATGCGCCTGTTTGCTTACCTTAAGCCGTATAAATTCATTCTCTCGTTAACACTGCTTGCCCTGATAATTGCAACTGGAGCAGAGCTTTATCTACCGGTGATTCTTAAAAGGACTCTGGATGAAAATCTCCTACGCCGTGAAAACCGAGTTAGTCTCCACTATCGCCGTGCAGTAGGGGGGGATAGTGAAACTCTGATGCCTGCAAAAGACATTGCTCAGTCTCTTACAGAGAATGGAGTGGAAATCTCGGGCAGTCTTTTCGTAAGCCCCCACTTGCTCTCGAATCTCAGTGAGCGGGATCGCAAGGCTGCAGTGATAGCCGGCTGGCTGGATGCCGATGATTGGTACCTTATCCAAAATCCCAATGATGATGTTTTGGAGGTAATAGGAAGAAATTCGCATCTGTTCTTCGGCGAGAGCCAGGATTCGAGCTATGCCATACGAATCATCGATAGAAAGAAGCTTTCCATGGCAGATTTACGAATTCTGCGATCGGGCGATATAGAGAGTTTGAAATCAAGGTCTCTTCAATACTTGCTGCTGCTCTTAGGAGTTCTCCTATTCAGTTTTGCCCAAGTATATCTGGCATCTTGGATTGGCCAGAGAATAATGGCGGATATTCGCCGGGAGCTTCTTGCACACCTAGCTCGGCAATCCCTCCATTATTTAGGTAAGACCCCAGTAGGCAGCCTTGTGTCGCGAGTCGCCAACGATGTTGAAACAATCAATGAATTTTTTACTAATGTAACGATTTCATTCATGAAAGACGGGGTAATAATGATAGGCGTATTTGTCGTCCTTTTCCTATTGAATAGCCATTTAGCACTAATTGCCTTAGCCGCTTCAATTCCAATATTGATACTCTTTGCAGTTTTTCAAAAGAGTATTAGAGAGGCTTTCCGTCTGGTTAGAGCAAAAGTGAGTTCCGTTAATGCATATCTTTCGGAAAAGTTAGGAGGTATGTCGACGGTGCAATTATTCAATGCACAGAACCGCAGCCGAAAGGATTTCCAAAAGAGAGGCAGGGATTTGCTTAACGCGGAGCTCAGACAAATCAAGATAATGGCGGTATTCCGTCCAATTGTCGATCTTATGGCATCGGCTGTTGTTGCTCTTATAATCTGGTACTTTGCAGGGCTTCACGATATGGGTCTGATTAGTCTTGGCGTGCTTATAGCATTTATCGAGTTAATAAGAAAATTTTTTCAACCCGTCAAGGATATTGCGGAAAAATTCAACATCCTTCAATCGGCCATAGCGGGTGGTGAAAGAATTTTTGATATGATAGACACCGTCGATCGTATTGAAGATAGAAGTAGTTTGAACACTGAAAGGCTAAACGGTCAAATCAGTTTTGAGAATGTTCATTTCTCCTATGTTCCTGGGGAACCGGTAATAAGAGGACTAAATCTCCAAATCCAAAACGGTCAAACTGTAGCGGTAGTTGGAGCAACAGGTGCCGGTAAAACTACAATAGCAAATCTTATTACACGATTTTGGGAACCCGACGAGGGGCGAATACTAATGGACGGAAGGAATATACAAGATATTTCGCTCATTTCACTGCGGCAGATGGTTCAACCGGTACAACAGGATGTATTTCTTTTTGCAGGTTCGGTGGCCGACAACATCGCTCTCGGTTTGAATATGAGCCGAGAGAGAATTATTGAAGCCGCCCGGCTTTCCAGGGCAGATCAATTTGTTAGGAAATTGCCGAAGGGTTATGATACAGAGATATTCGAAGGAGCCGGGAATCTTTCGGCTGGACAACGTCAACTAATCGCATTTGCGCGAATTATCGCCCATAATCCAAAAGTAATAATCCTCGACGAAGCAACAGCGAATATCGATACGGAAACGGAAAAACTTTTACAGGCGGGAGTAGCATATCTGCTCAAAAATCGTACGGCCATAATTGTGGCCCATAGGCTATCAACAATAAGGTTGGTAGACAGAATTATGGTGCTCAGCCATGGAATGCTGATTGAAGAGGGTACCCATGAGGAATTAATTCAGAAGAGAGGAGTCTACCACAACCTCTATAAACTTCAATTCGCAACGGATGCCTAGTTCTTCACCGGGATTGTAAGGAAATTCTTGCAAGTCTCCGAATGCTCAGAAATGCAGTTTGAGCGAAGCGACGTTCAAAGAAAGCTAGTAGTAATCTGGCCGGGAAAAGCAAAGAAAATATCCCGGAAATGGCCTGGGTACTAACCAGAATAGGCATAGAAACTACTTTAAAAATGTTATGACGATGCTTTCCAAAAAGTGGATTTGCCCACTGGAGGATGCCTAAGATGAGCGATACAGCTTATTAGACTGGGTCTTACTCGGAATCTAGATATCTAATGAATTCACTGAAACAAATTTTATTGCCAGGTTCCCTCCATACCAAGAACCTAAGCCGTCCGCTAACAGGTAAAATCCACCGAAAACGAACTTAGATTATTCATGCAACACTGTGTGAGAAGTCAACAATCATATAGTTCAGAAACTCATTGGTTAGCTCACAGGTTTCTTTGCTGATTTTTTGGGATTGCAGGATGCTGTTCAATCCAAAAATTATCGATGATGTTATTGGCCCTGCAAGCTCGGTCCGTCGTCCACCTCTCTTAAGAATATCGACTACGGAATCTTCGAAAATCTGGTGAATTTCATCCGCTATTTTCTTGTATCTAGTTCCCCCGTTTCCACCAAATAGAATCAGCCATTCAGCAAGATAATTGTGCTGAAGTTCTTTGAAGCCGCTCAACAGGTATGAGAGTCGTGATTTTGGATTCTCAGGAATATTATCCATCAGCTTCTCTAGTTTCACTGTAAGTCTGTTTATTACGACACCGAATATTTCTTCCTTGTTCTTGTAGTAACGATAGAGATTGCCAACCGTCATATTTGCATTTGCCGCAATCGCTCTCATCGATGCCTTTTCGAAGCCTATCCTCTTGAACTCCTTTTCGGCAGCTTTTACAATTTTTGCCCTTACTTTCTCCTTTAGTACCTGCATATTGACCTCCAAGTCTATCCATATTCTTGTTTTTCTTACACTATACAATGAACAAGTATACATGCAAGCTCAGAGGATAACTTCGACCTGGCGCAAAATACACAGAAACTAAGTGAAATCTCCATGTATAGAACCTGAAGATAGCAAACATCAGAATTTCATGTGTCTATTTCTGACGGCCGGCAACTGACTTGTAATAGAATGCCTATCGCCCACCCAGAAAATCTATACCTTCGTCCACAGTATTCACAAATCAGATACACAAGAAAAACAGCGAACTCGAAATTGGTGATTCTAGAAAAAAACCGCTGCTGGCTATTCCGCATATCCCAAATTGAATTCTACTGGTCGTATTGACTGAAGCTACTTATACTCATATGGCGGGTTTTTGCTCATGAAAACAGTGTTGGTTTTCGGTACATTCGACAATCTACATCCTGGTCATCGGTGGTTTCTAAAAAAGGCTGCGCTATATGGCAATCGATTGGTGGCAGTGGTTTCAAGAGACGCGTTTGTCCAAGATTCGAAGGGCTATGCCCCTAATCAAGACGAAGCTGAGAGAATAACCAAGCTTGAATCTTCTGGACTTGTGGATATGGCAATACTGGCAGATGAGTTCATACGAACCTATGGGGTGATTCGAGAAATTCAACCTGATGTAATCTGCTTGGGGCACGATCAATTATCGCTACTAAGAGATTTACGGGCTTGGCTTGTAAGAACAGACGTGAATTCACCTGCGTTATATGTATTGCCGCCGTGGAAACGGCGTAAATTCAGTTCTACTAAGCGCAATAGAATTCGCAGCAATGCCGCGGGTTCCCTAACAGGCATTGTACTGCGGCTGTATTAGACCCTAGCTGGTTAGGCACACAGCATTCACACCTAAAGTGGCCAAAAGAGGGGCATCTGAAACCTCAAACTCGGCACTGGCCTATCTTTGATTAAGCTGGTGATTATAGCGATATGGATACCGGAGGCTTAAGCAGAGTCCGACGATGAAAATGCTTGAACAGCAGCCGAAAAGCCCGAAATTTAGGATTGGCGATTAGCCTTGCCGAGTTTTCGTATCCATCTTAGGTTTATTACTAAGTCCCCTGGGGTCGATGGTCCGTGGCGCCAATCTTTTACAAGGTCGCGCATATCGACCATCATGATAAACCGATTGCTTCCTATATCCCAAGTACTCCTTAGCCTTAAATCCAGAAGCAATGAGTTAGCTGCCTCTCGCAGCCTAATGAACGCTCCCAGCTTCCACAAGTCCGTTACTGGGCCTCCCCCCTCGATTTTTACATGCCACCCTCTATATGGCTCGATAGCGCCGCTTAATCCTAAGTTATAGAATTCTCTATCCCAATCAATTTCCAATTTGATTCGTCGAATCACATACTCGTCATATCTTCTCGAGAATACATAATCCCAGTCACTGCTCAAAAGGATTCTCAATTCGGAGAAAGCCCAGCCAAGTCCGATACTGCCCTTATCGGCAAAACGCCAGGGTTCGAGGTAGTATCTCTCTAAACCCGCCTTATAACCCACGGAGAATTGCAATCCCTTTCTAGGTTTGAACTTTAAATCAAACCTGCCGCCAATCGGGATTTCAAGCCTTTTTCCTTCCGCGCTATGGAAGTATGGCGATGAATAAATACTGCGGAAAAAGAAGCCCCAGGGGCCATCTGAGGTTCTGATAGACCAAGCGACAAAATAACCAAATCGAAGGTTAGTGCCTCCGGAAACAATGACTGTCATTCCTACATCAGATTTTGAAAACGAATATCTGAGTCGACTCGAAACAACACCGAAAGGGCCTGCAGCGCGCTGCGGCCTCTGCGGATACCAATCATCATCGCTAATTGCGTAACGAAGCATAGCGATCGCCCCAAGCGCTTCTAGGCTCCACGAATCGGTCAAGATTGGCACCGCCCAGAGAATCCCTGTATCCACAGCTCGCCGTCTTTCCCACGCAAGGCCTATTCTTGCTTCTAGCGGCATTAGGGCAACGCCAATTCTCGAGCTTGAATGCGATCGTAAATTGGCCCGATATCGAGTCTTTTCCACGAGCCTCGAGGATGAATCGTGTTCGGGTCTTCTTACTTCAGCGGCTAAACCCGTATCCCCCAGATTGCCCGCGGAAAAGAGGGATGAATTGAAACCGAACATGAATATTGAATCGCTATTCTTTGTCAATCTGAAGCTAAGCGCGCCGGAAACCCTTTCTCCCGAATACAGAAATAAACCGCTCAATCGGTGAATACCGTCCACCGTAGTCGAAACTTCGAAGCTTTCAGAGCCCTGCAAACAAAATGTCACAAAGAGCAGAAAAACAGGCATTGATAACTTCATGCAAAGTCTTACTGACTCTTATAGATTACCGCTTCAATTCAACAAGACTTGCCTCAATCACCTCACCATGCAAGTATAAGAGCGATTAGCCGCTTAATCTGGCAGTTTGCTTTGGATACGCATCGATGAACTTCGGAGGTATTGTCATGGTAATACTAACGCTAAACTGCGGCAGTTCCTCTGTTAAATACCAAGTGTACGATTGGGAAGAGAAACTCATTCTGGGCGTCGGCCTAGTAGAGAGAATCGCCGAGAAGATATCTAGGCTGGAATACAAGCAGGCAAATCGAGCTATATACGAAGCTGAAAGGGGCTGTTCTAATCACAAGGACGCAGTGGCTTGGATTCTGAAAACTCTGATAGACCCCGAGAAAGGCTGCTTGAAAAACACCGATTCTATTCGAGCTGTTGGCCACAGGATGGTGCATGGCGCGGATTTGTTCACTAAATCGGTTATTGTTGATGACAATGCTCTTGCTAAGCTCGAGTCTATTTCTCATCTGGCTCCGCTTCATAATCCTGCCAACATTGCCGGCATTCGCGCCGCTCAAAGGATTTTACCGAACATACCACACTGCGCCGTAATAGATACCGCCTGGCACCAAACCATGCCCGCAACGAGTTATATGTACGCTCTCCCTTATAACTGGTATGAAAACCACAGAATTCGGCGCTACGGTTTCCACGGAACAAGCTATATCTATACCGCAAAAAGAGCTTCGGTTCTGCTCGGAAAAGATCCTATGAAGTCTAATCTGATAATTGCTCATATAGGCAATGGCTCGTCGATATGTGCGGTAAAAGACGGCAGTAGCTATGACACTTCAATGGGTATGACACCCCTGGAAGGACTCATGATGGGAACTAGGTCGGGCGATATTGATCCGGCAATAATGCTGTTCATGATGACTCAGGATAGTATCAGTCCCCAAGCAATGGATTCGATTCTAAACAAGAAGAGCGGCGTGCTAGGCATAACTGAAAGAGTCATAGACCGCCGGGATGTGCATGCAGGCGTGAAAAGGGGTGATCGGCGCTGTATACTCGCCCAAAATCTCGAAACATATCGCATTCGAAAGTATATCGGAGCATATTACGCAGCTCTTGGCAGTTTGGACGCCGTGGTATTTACCGCCGGTGTCGGAGAGTTGAATCCAACATATCGTCTAAAGGCATTGAATGGACTAGAGAGGCTAGGAATAAAAATAGACGAGAGAAAGAATGACATTTCCAGAACTAAAAATGCCGAAACATGTATTTCCTCAGATGATTCTCCCATCAAAATTCTGGTAATCCCCACCGACGAAGAGCTGGTAATGACAGAGGATACCCAGGCCCTAGTTGAAGGGACATATGAAATACACAGCTCATTCAAGTATTCATTCCAAAACCATGATTATCGAAACAAATTGAGAGATTCCGCCCTGCAGGCCGACATCGAAAGCAATCCCGAACTCAAGAGCATACTAGCGCTATGAGAATTATTCAGCCTATCAAGCTCCAACTTCCCAATATTTTGACACTCATCAATCTGGCGCTCGGCTGCCTGGCCACTATGGAAGCCTGGTATGGCAGGTATACACTGGCTGCCTCATATTTGTTAGTGTGCATTATTCTTGATTTCTTTGATGGGTACACGGCGAAAATACTCAAGGCATTCTCCAACATAGGCAAGCAACTCGACACCCTTGCCGACTTAGTGAGTTTCAGTATCGCCCCTGGAGCCATCGCCTCCGGACTGCTCAGAACAGGCGCCATGAACTACCAATGGCCCTATTTTGCACTTCCGCTAACCTATATCTTGCCACTTCTAATCCCAATCGTATCTGCCATACGCCTAGCTAGATTCAACGTGGAGCAGCATCACGAAGTGCACTTCAGAGGTATGCCTGTTCCAATAAACGCCTCCTCTTATGTCGCACTTGCACTGATTCACGCAAATCCAAAATTCGAAATAGTGCGCGTCATACTGATGCATCCGCTGTTTATTATTGCCTTGATTATTATAAATTCGTTCTTGATGATGGCTCCATTGCGAATGTTTTCTCTCAAACTGAAAAAGTATGACCTAGCTTCAAACCTATGGCGCTATTTATTCGCGGCAGTAGGCATTGGCTTGTTAATATGGCTGTGGGGATTTGGGCTCTTCGTCGTTTTTATCTTCTATATCTTGACGTCCATTGGCATGAGCCTAAGACTGCGGCATCTAGAAAAGAAAAAAATAAATTCGTAAGCTCCGATACCCGTAGTACGTGCATTCACGGTGGGATTTATCCATTGCGGAGAAGCAACACCGATTCTGCTATCCTATTCGCCCTTATATCCCCCAGCAGATATCGAATTATTTCTATGGAGAATTCTCCGGCTGTGCCGGCTGCCCGGCTGGTAATCAGATTGCCATCCACTACCACCCGCTTGCTCTGAAACCGCCCATTGGAAACCTGGTTCTCCATCCCTGGGAAGCAAGTAAAGCTCCTACCTTCCAGAACCCCAAAAGAGCCAAGCGCTAGCGCCGGCGAGGCGCAAATTGAGGCTACGAGTCCTTTGGCCCTCATCACCGCACGGGTTATATTGGCCACTTTCCCCGATGCCGCAAGATTCGCCGCACCGGGCATTCCTCCGGGTAGCACGATTCCATCCGGTAAGGAATGCATTTCTTCAGCGAGCGTATCGGCAGATATTTCGAGCCCATGCGAACCAATAGGATTCACTGAATTTACTCCGATTAGACTTACATTAATGCCAGCGCGCCTAAGATAGTCGATTGGGGTTATCGCTTCAACTTCTTCAAATCCGTCCGCCAAAAAGATTCCTATTCGAGGCATGCATCCCTCCTAGATGCTATTCAAAACTGCAATGCTTTGTTCATGCGTGCGCATACTCACGGACTGCTTCGTGAAACTATGCAGCCTTCTATCTATCAAAAAAAACTGAGCTGGGTGCGCCACCAAAGAGCAGGCTAGCTGTGGAAGTGAGGTGGAGAGGCGACTTGCCAGCTTTTGGAGCGCTAACGCAAGAAGATAAGACAGGGCTACTCCCTCTTGATCAATCTGGCTAGTATCCCTCTTCTCCGCCCCCCAGGAGCTAACTTATCGGCTTTTTTGGCTTTCGAATCCTCGCTTGATGGCTTATTCCGATTCGGCCTGGTATCCGAAGCAGCCGAAGAATTGCCTTCCTCCTCCTTTAGTTTGAAATCTTCTCCATATTTTTCCCGATAGTAGGCCAGTCTCTCGTCCACACTGTTTCTTGAGCTTATACGCACCTCTATTATCGCTTCTTGGGGAACAGCCTGTTTTTTGTCCACAGAGGGATTTCCATCGGGGCGTTTATCGTCTCTATGCTTAATCGGGAGCGATTTCTTAGTTGTGCTCTGTATCCGATTGCCGCTTCTAGATCCCACTGCCGAGGATACCGCAGATTGTATTTTGGCGATTCTGGAACTCAGTGTCCTTGTGCCTTTCGTGAGGGCTTTGGACGAAGCTTTTTGCGCAGACGGGCTGATCTGTCTTTCATTGGATGCCCTTCGCTTATTTCGCGCTAAGCCCCTAGCTCCATTACGGTTATAGGAGCCATTCCGCCCATCGTATCTCGCCCGCAATCTCCCCCTGCCTTCACCATTATCCCTATGCCTAGTTGTCTGCTCAAATCTGGCGCCAAAGGGGAAAGCCATTCCCTCGCTCTTATCCTCGGCTATCAAATCTTCCTCGACCCAGCTCACGGGAATCTTGTGTCCAAGCATTTTTTCAATCGGGGCAAGTCCATAGACATATTCCTCACAGGCCATTGTCAGTGTTTTGCCCTCACGACCCGCACGAGCTGTTCTACCAATTCGATGAATATAGCTTTCCGGCTCCAGGGGGACATCGTAGTTAACCACCATTTCCAGATCGTCAATGTGCAAACCCCGGGCCGCGACATCGGTGGCCACCAGATATCTATGATGTCCCTTTTTAACTTCATCGACAATTCTAAGACGTTTGGGCTGTGGTAAATCACCAACAAGATAGACAACCGAGTGATTGTTGATTTCCAGCCGTTTTGCGACTTCCCAAGCGCTATGGCGGGTGTTCGTGAATATTATGCCATTTTCAGGATTATCACGTTTGAGTATGCCTAGCAGCAGCTTCATCTTCTCGCCCTTCCCGACATGATAAAGCTCCTGGGTTACTGTATCGACTGTAAGCTTCTCCGGCTCAATAAGCACTTCACCGGGATTATTCATATATTCCCAAGCCCAATTCGCTACCCTTGTATTGAGCGTTGCGCTAAATAGCAGAGTATTACGCTCGCTAAAGGGTTTCATTCTCTTGAGGATTCTCTTCAGATCCGGAAAGAAGCCCATGTCGAAGAGTCTATCGGCCTCATCTATTACCAAGAACCTGAAGGCTTTTAGATCAATCTTGCGTTGGTTACTGAAATCAAGAATTCGGCCCGGCGTTCCAATGAGCATATCCAGTCCATCCGCGAGCATTCGCTCCTGTGCAGCATATCCCACTCCACCATATACCGATCCAATATTGAGATCGAGGTATTTGGACAGCATCTTGCCATCGCGCTCTATCTGAACGGCCAATTCTCTGGTGGGAACAACTATGAGAACCTTCCCACCCCTCTCCTCAGTTAAGAGGAGCTGAAAGATAGCAAGGAGGAAGGCAGCGGTTTTGCCTGTACCTGTCTGAGACTGAGCATATATATCCCTGCGATCTTTGATTAATAGTTTGAAGCACTGTTCCTGCACCGGCATAGCCGTTTCGAAACCAGCCTCATCAATGGCGCGTTGGATTCTTTCATCAAATCCAAAATTTTTAAATGTCATTATATAAGAGCAATCCCTGATTGTAGAAACAAGGCGATTGACGCTTGTATCAAAAGTCTTTTCTGAGCGCTTCCAACGGTTTCACCCTACGAGCCTACCGCAAATCAGCCAATAAACCAGCCCTTACCGATGCCAATTGGCTTAGCATTTTCCTAAGTATACCATAAATCATGACATGTTAATGGTGTTATGTATAAAACCTGAAGCAAGTCGCGAATTCGAGTATGTATTTAAGTTACTGAATATCGGTAGAATAGACAACATGCATTCGTCAATTGCCTTGCTTCTATTATTCACTAGTACGTATTCGTGGTGCTTAACGTGGGAATTCGCGCCATCCACCGCCTCGGCCAAACCCAAATCAATCGCCGCTCTAAATTTTGAACAACTAGAAGATGCCATTGATCTCAGTGAACTTGTTGCCGAGAGAGCTAATTGGTTCTGGTTGAAGAGCGATATCGAGATTACAAATGAAGACAATGCCTTGCTTGTTTTCGGCACAGAACTCGCTTGGTTCATATGGCTTGACGATATGCTTTTAGCTTCCGGAGGTTCCGGGCCGCCTTGGTGGGCGCCATCACTGCCGTTGCCAAGGCTCATCTCACTGCCAAAAGACATGGATGGCGCTAGAACTATCTTGATCAAAGCATACCTGCGCAGGGAATACGCCGAGAGGCCGCCACTCGTGCTTGTGGGCGAATGGGAGAAACTCGCTAAACGGCAACTTCGTTCAATTTTTATACAGCTAGGCATTCCGATGTTTACTGTTCTTCTCAGCCTAATACTGTTTGTTGGAGGGATAGCGACATACGCCAGCGGCAGGATTCGTCCTAAAAACACACTCACCGTCTACGGCCTCTTAATGGGCATAGTTTACTCTGAACCGATTTTGAGGCTGATTCCGGGTATTACGAGCTATATATCTTGGGAGTTAATCTCCATAATTGTTGCCGCAGCCCTTCCATATGCGCTTAGTTTCTGGCGTAAGTTTGGAACGTCCTTCGGAATGCGGGAGAACCTCATCGTCAGTGTGATGGATTTTATCATTGCAACTGCGATTTCCCTGTGGTTAATCTTACTGCAGCTGGGATTCCCCCTTTTACCGGAGAGATTTCATTCATATTTTGATTTCAATCCCGTTCCAATCTATGCTCTGATAACCGTGGCAGCCGCTTTTACAATCTGGTTGAGCTGCAGTGCAAAACGCTATGCGGGGAAAACAAGCTCATTGCTGATTTTCTTGGCAGCCGGATTCCCGTCACTGATTTCCCTTCTTTTGGAATCGCCGCTCGAAAGAATATATCAGGCCTTCTTAGACTACGGACTCCCCCTATCCATTCTTTGCTCTCTGCTAACCATTATTTGGCAGGGCAGAAATTCCTTATCATCGAGATTTCGCATTAAGAGGCGGTATCAGATTATTGAAAGCGGCAGACGAAAATCTCTGCTTGAAAGGGCAAGTAGAATACGCCTCGATTCAAAGCTGCCTGCAAACGAAGCATTGGCCCGAAGCATCAGAACAACGCTTTTCCCGAACTCCGTACCCTGGGATCCAAAATGGCAGCTTATTTCGGTTTGGCAGGGCGCCAATTACCCCGTTAGCGGATTTCATGATTTTTACCTTTCCAAAGATAAACGTCTTACTGGCTTCTCCATTATGGATACCGGAGTCGAAAGTCTTAGCTCACTAATTTTTTCATTCATTGTCCGAAACGAACTAGCACGCTGCTTTGAATCGATTAAAAGCATTCCAAAAATAGTGAGCAGGGTTAATCGAAGAGTGATCGGCGCCGCGAAGGCTTCCGAGCAGGAAATGGCAGGAGTAATTGGACAGTTTGAAGATGGCTACATGACACTGCTCCCGATAACCTGGCCAGCGCTACTGCTAAAACGAAAAACGGGTAACAGGATAATCTCGATAAGGACACCGAGGGGGGCCATCGGCAATCCAGCCATTGGAAGCGCCACATCTAAGATGAATAATCTGAAAACCCTGGACGTGTCGATGTATCACGGGGACATAGTTCTAGTCTACGCACCCAGGGTACTTGAATTGACATCGGCCTCAGGAGAAACGCTGGGTCTCAGGCGGCTGGCGCTAGCTCTAAAACAATCGGGAGGCAGAAGCTTAAAAGAAGCCGCAACTAGTATAATTAGCGAGATACAAACCTTTATCGGCACCGATCAGATACCCTTATCGCTCCAACTGATGCTTATCAAGTATACCTGATATACCACACCTAACTCTTTTCCGTTTGACTTATCCCTGCGCCAACATAAGTGGCAACGGACATTCAATTATACCTCGTAAGATTTCGGATCAAGGCTTGTTAAATGCTGCATCTCGTAGTAGGGCATCAACTTCCGTTCGCCTAGGCATACTGATTGCCGCACCCTTACGGGTTACCGAAAGGGCCCCTGCGGCGCAGGCCCTACGCAAACCCTCCACCCCACTCAACCCAAAGATTTCTCCGGCCAAAAGGTAGCCAATAAAACTATCTCCGGCTCCGGTGGTATCCACGATCGGCCCAACGTCCGGGAAGAACGAACGAATCAAACCATCATCATCCACCCTTATAGCTCCCCTTTTACCGAGAGTCATCACTATCACCGTTTTCGGGTAACGCCGATGCAACTCGCTTATCACTCTCTCTTCGGTTTCGCCTACTCCCTGCTCATCGATATCTATTTCCGCTAATTCTCTACCTTCGATTTCGTTTACCACAAGCCAGGAAAGATACTCAAGCGGGTAGTTCTTAACCTCGGGTTCCATCGGCGCAGGATTCAAAACTATGCGCAGCTTGGCTTCATGAGCCGCCTCTATCAGTTCGGGCATCATGTTGATTTCATTTTGAAGCAGAAGAATATCCCCAGGCCGAGTACCGTGTTTTATCCGCTGGACATCCTTCTTACTCCAATTCCGATTGGCTCCGCTATAAAGGATAATAGCATTCTCGCCATCGTCAGCAACTTGAATAATCGCATGTCCAGTAGGCAACTTGCCAATTTCTACCCCCGATATGTCAACTCCATCGGCCGCCAGAACATCGCGAAGAAATACACCATCTTCGCCAATTCGTCCGATGTGCCGTATTCTCACTCCGGCCCGCGCCAGGGCTATCGATTGATTCAGACCCTTTCCGCCGGCAAAGCGATCCAGGGCTCGACTTGAGATGGTTTCCCCTCGCCGTGCTATGCTAGCCACCTGGAAAACATCATCGATATTCAGCGAACCGGCATTATAAATTGTGGGCATACTGAAACAAGTCCCCTTTTAGACTGCGACAGCGCTTTTTCGATTAGAGCGAAAATCCACCATTACGGCAGCAATTAGAACCAATCCTTTAACAATCTGCTGGATGTAAGACGACACTCTGAGCAGGTTAAGGCCGTTGCCAATTCCGCCCATAATCAAGGCTCCTATCACCGGCCCAGCAGCGTTTCCATAACCACCGAGCAACGAATTACCGCCGATAACGACCGCGGCGATGGCTTCGAGTTCCAATCCGGTTCCGGCTGTCGGCTGAGCCGACCACAATCTGGCAGTTAGCAGCACACCGGAAAACGCAGCAGTAAAACCGCTCAGAGTATAAACTGAAATCGTGACTCTGCCGACAGGTATGCCGGCCAAACGAGCGACATCGGAACTACCTCCAATAGCATAGATGTGATGGCCATATCGAGTTCGGCTTAAAAGTACATGCGTTATAACTAACAACATCAAAAGAAATATCACCAAGTTAGGAATCGGTCCTATAGATCCGGAGCCTAATGCGATATAAGCATCCGGCAATCCTGATATCGGTTTACCCTCGGTGTAAACAAGGGTGAGTCCCCTACCCACTGCCATCAAGGAAAGCGAGGCTACAAAGGGCGGAAGCCTTCCCAGAACAACCAGCAAGCCAACAAGAGCGCCGATTCCGATGCCAATCAATAAGACAAAAGAGATGGCCGGAAATACCGCCCAGCCGGATCGAACGATCAACCCGGCTGAAATCGCCCCAGCCAAGGCCGCCGTGGAACTAACGGAAAGATCGATACCTCCCGTAAGAATAGGTAGGGATAGGCCGAGCGCTACGATGGCTGTAATCGAGGACTGTAGGGCGATATTGATAAGATTCTGGGGTTTAGAGAAGCGCGGTGAGATCACAGCGAAAACCAGATAGAGTCCAATCAGTATCAGAACGGAGTTATAGCGTTGAAGCAAGGCGCGCAGTCCCCTGAAGTTCATTGCTCTGCACCCGCAGCAAGATGTATGATGTCATCCTGGGTGGCATCTTCGCGCGGTAATTCACCAACCAGCTCTCCAGCCTTCATCACCAAGATTCGGTCGCTAATGCCCAGAATTTCTGGCAATTCTGAAGAAATGATGATTACGCCCACTCCTTCAGCGGCTAATTTATCGATCAGGGCATAGATTTCCACTTTCGAGCCCACATCGATTCCGCGAGTCGGTTCGTCGAGCACCAGAATCCCGGGCTCTACCGACAGCCATTTTGCAATAACTACCTTCTGCTGATTCCCACCACTTAGATTTCGAGTTCGCTTAAGCGGTTCTGACGGACGGATGTTCAGACGCCTGATCAATTCCCTTGCCGTTTTGCCTAGCCGCCGAAAATTGAGCAGGCCCCACCTGCTCAGTGAACGCAGTATATTGATTGTAAGGTTTTTTCTAACGGAAAGACCAAGAAAAAGCCCCTGGGTCTTACGGTCTTCGGGAACGTAAACCAAACCCCTGGCAATGGCCGTCCGAATGCTCAAACGCCTGATCCACCTCCCTCCTATCATAATTTTTCCAAAACTTGCCGGATCCAAACCAAGCAGCGCCCGGGCGAATTCAGTTCGGCCAGCCCCCACTAAACCGTAGATGCCTAGAATCTCGCCCCGATGCAGAGCTAGAGAGCAGTTTCGAAAATCCCTGCCGCTCAATTTGTCGACTTCCAGCAAAACCTCAGCTTTCGGAGTAGCATTCTTGCTGTACATATCTCCCAATTCGCGTCCAACCATCATCTTGACAACCTCGCTGGGATTGGTTTCATCGACTAGTCTGGTGGCAATCAACCGGCCATCCCGAAGAACGGTGATTCGATCAGCGATTTCAAAGACTTCTTCTAGTCGATGAGATATGTAAATTAGCGTCATATCCCGCTCGCGAAGGGACTTTATCATTTTGAGCAGAATGCGGGTTTCGGTTTCAGTTAGCGATGATGTCGGTTCATCAAAAATGAGTATCTTGGCTTTCAAAGATAGGGCCTTGGCAATCTCCACCATCTGGCGGATAGCAATAGGCAGGGAAGAAACCATTGCCATAGGATTCAGATTCAACCCGAGTTGAGCCAAATTATCCCTGGCAGCTTGAATCATCAACCTTCGATTTACCAGCCCCAGGCCGGGCTCCCTTCCCAGCATGATATTCTGCGCGATACTTCGATTGGGAAGCAGGGTTAGCTCCTGGTAAATCATGCCGATACCCGCCTGCTGCGCTCGCCGCGGTGAGCCTAATTCTTCTACATGCCCAAACAACTGGATTTCACCGCTGTCCTTGCTGTAGTCCCCAGCAAGTATTTTCATAAGGGTGGACTTTCCCGCTCCGTTTTCTCCAACTACAGCATGAATCTCCCCGGATCGGAAGGATAAATCAATCTCCTCTAAAGCTCGAACTCCGGGAAAACTCTTGCTGATGCCTTTTAGTGTAACAGTTCTCATGTTCGTCGCAGGCATCAGCGGGAAGCCACTACTTCGGCTATTTGACTAAAGCCAGATCAACGGGGATGCTAGCTGAAACCGATTCACCCATCAGATGCCTATATGCTGTATCAACTCCAAGAGAGCCAATAACATCGGGCTGCTGGGCAACGGTTGCAGCTAACGAGCCATCTTGAACAGCAGCTATGGCATCGTCTACAGCATCAAATCCAACAAAAATGATATCTGTTCTTCCGGCCGCCTTTGCAGCCTCTATAGCCCCGAGAATCATTTCATCGTTATGCGCGAAAACACCATCTATTTGCGGTTGAGCCTGGAGTATATTCTCGAAAACACTCAAGCCCTCGGCACGATTGAAATTCGCAGTTTGACGAGCCACAACTTCTATCCCGGAAATTGCGCCAACAACGGCATTGAATCCTTCACCACGATCTCGCGCTGCCGATGTGCCAGCGATGCCTTCAAGCTCTACAACTTTTCCGGAACCACCGATGGCCTCCACAAGGAATTCAGCAGCCATTTCCCCACCGGCAACATTGTCCGAGGCAATATGAGCAACAATTTCACCCCCCGCGGCGCCACGATCTATGGTTAAGACGGGGATTTCGGCGGCATTGGCCTTCATAATGCTGGGTACGATGGCATCGGCATCGGTTGGATTCACAAGAATCGCATCAACCCTCTGCTGAATGAGGTCCTCCATATTCACGGCCTCTTTAGCCGGATCATCCTGGGAATCCAGAACGATCAGCCTCACACCGACTTCGGCAGCCTTAGCCTCGGCGCCTTCCTTCAATGTAACGAAAAAAGGATTATTCAAAGTCGAAAGCGACAAGCCATAAACAGCGCCTCCAGATTCCGGATCACCCGCGGCAAATAGAACGCTCGAAATCAAAGCCAGCAAAAGCCCCTGAATAAAAAATCTCTTCATCTTGTTGTACCTCACTTATTATTATCTTAAACCGACCCAGAGCCGGTTTTTCTATCAATCTTTTGAAGCTGAAGCTCGATTCAGCAACAGGGCCATAGAAATAACTACACCCTTTATAACCTGCCCCCAAAACGATGGGATATTGAGTAGGTTTGATCCATTATTGATAACCACGATGAACAATACGCCGATCAGGGTTCCCATCAATCCCCCCCGGCCTCCGGTGAAATTGGCGCCCCCAACAACCACGGCGGCAATCGCATCAAGCTCATAGCCCATACCCATAACGGGTTGAGCGGAATCCAAGCGAGCAATCAGAATCTGACCGGCAAGAGCCGCCAGAGCCCCGGCAGCACAATACACCATAATAACATAGGATGTAACGGGTATTCCCGTAAAACGGGCCGCTACCGGATTGTCGCCCAAGGCGTATAATCGTTCTCCCTGAGGAGTTAAGTTCAAAAACATCGCTCCAACAAGGAAGACCGCCGATACGACAATAACTGGCACAGGAATCGGACCTACAAAACCAGTTCCAAGAATCCGAAACGACTCCGGCAAACCCGAGATTGGTTTACCCTGCGTAAAGCTCAGCGCCAAACCTCGCGCAAAGGTCATGGTTCCTAAGGTGGCGATAAAAGGGGGGAGAGAAAACAGTGTTACAAGGGTTCCATTGAATAAACCAAGCAGCGCCCCAACAAGCATACCGCTGAAGAAAGCCATTAGGGGGGGGATGCCTCTAACCAGCAGTTGAGCCGCAATCACCGAGCTTAGAGCTAGCACAGAACCCACCGAAAGATCGATTCCCGCGGTGAGGATAACCAGAGTCATACCCACCGCGATTATGCCATTAATGGAGGACTGCCGAAGAATGTTTAGAACATTTGCTGGAGTTAGAAACCGATCCGATAGCATCCAGAGAACAATACACAGACCCAAAAAGGCAAATACCAACCCTAAGCGTCTGATTCTCGCCGCCAAGGAAGTAAGCAGCCTTCCCTTATCTATCAATAACTCCCTTCTTCAGTATTATATTGCCGTATTTCCTCACCTCGCCGGTCATAACTATAGCAAACGCATTCTTAGCCTGCTCATAGAACTTAAAACGCTCTACTCGCTGCACGGGGGGGGTTTTTGGCCAAAACCTATCAACTACGCTGCGGTAGGCGGTCTCTATTCCCATGTCCAGCCTATCATCTCCTGCCGGCTCCATCATGAAAAGCGGACTCGGAACATAGGAGTCCAGGGTTATCAGAGGCAGTATGCCCTCAAGAAGCGAAGCGACTCCGATTCCGTCTGCCCTGATAACACGTTTCCCAAAGCTATCACCCGGAAAAAAGGCATCAGCCAAAACAATTTCATCGCCATGGCCCATCCTAAACAGAATTTCAAGCAGCTCCGGAGAAATCACCGAACTGATATTTCGTAACACGGGTGCCTCCATGCCCCCTGTAAAGGAAGCAAAGCATTTTATCAGATTCTTTCCCTTCCATCACCCCCTCTTTCAAGAAATAACCTCAAATAGCGCCAAGTGATATCCGCCATCGGCACTCCTAAATCGAATTCAGCATTCATATACCGGCACTGAGCAATCTCACTAGGGTTTCATTCCAAATGAAGAGCCTTCAAAAAATTTGACTGGATACTGCTAGTGCGCTAGAATGTCCACAATTCTATAAACTTGGAGTTATGATATGAAAAAAGCAACTTGGTTCATCTTCCTTCTTCTAGCGGGATTAGTTCTATCATCATGTTATACCTACTCTATCGACTACGGGAGGGGGCCTCAAAGGTTCGTTGAAACAGAAGTAATAAACAATCATTACTTCCTCTGGGGCCTAGCAGATTTGGATGTCAAGGCGCCAGCGGAGCCCAAAAGCAGGGTGGAGGACTATCGTTTAACTATAGAGCTTACTTTCATTGACAGCCTACTTCATATTATAACCGGCGGAATCTACGCGCCAACTACAACAATCATCACGGAATAGAGGCTGCCACTATAGAAGATGCCCTTGATGAGCGGAGCCCATTCTGAGAGCCTTGATTCGGGATTCCTAGAAAGCGGATTGCCTGGCACTGCGCTCCTATGATTCCCGCTTAGGGGGCATCCGCTCCAAAAACTTCGTAGCCAAAGTGGAGATTCGAACTCCAGACCTACGCATTACGAGTGGCCGATTTGCCGTTGCTTCGTGTTGATAATTGTATATGATAAAATGAGATAGTCAAGAGCTAACTACATTCAAATACAGAGATATACACAAGAAAACATCCAGTTTTAGTATCACTTTTCTTGTTACAGTTGACAAAGCAGATCACTGGAAAGATGTTTCTTTTGGCCCGACTGTTAGGTTTCGCTGACTCTATCGATTATTTATAGGTAGGTTCGTAGGGTGATGTACTGAGATGTGAAAATCCATTATATAATACCCTTACGGTAGTCTACCGTACGCCGGGTGACCATCGTCACCGCGAGTCCCATCGAGGACCGAGCGAACCAACTCCCCACATCCTCTCGGGTGTGGTTGTTCGTGAGGTCCAATTATGAAAAAACTGATCCCCTCTCCCAAAGCCGCCGAATTGATCGGCGTTCGTCCGCAGACTCTCAGAGCGTGGATAGCTGACCGACGTGTGGAGTATACCCGCGTCGGGTCCCGGAACTACTTCAACCCGGAACAGATTCAGAAGATCGCTGTCGTCGTCCCTGTCAGGGAAAGCGAAGAGCAGGCGGAGGTTCGGCACTAAAAAACCCGCCAGCCGGTACTGAACGGCGGGCGGGTCTGTGACGACAGCATGAACAGCTATCGGGTTTCGACACCTTGAATACAGCCGATTCTGAATGTCGTCATCAAGCCGAAGACGACTATGAAAACACTCCGAGAGATCAAAAAACGGCACCGCTCTATATCATGTGGTGATCCTATACAGAATCGGTACACCTCCCGGCTCTCCAGCCTTGCCGATTGCCCCATACCAAACCCGCCCCGACTGGACACGATGTATATCAAACTGCCCCGGTATGCCCTACATACCTATAGCCGTGAAGCGGTCGATATGACAGAAACTGAAGATGGCGCAACGGGGCACGTGAGGCAGTCCTATAGCCTGCGGTCCGAGTTCATGCCCTTCGGAGTATCAGCGATCCGGTTCGCCGATACCGGCGTTTGGGCAAAGTTATCCAGCAAGATTCTGAAGGAGGATTACTCCCGCCTGATCGGCTGGGACACGGTGGACGCGGCGCTGTCAGCCCTGAGTACCGACGTTCTCCAATTCGATCCAGAGGTGATCATCGAGGAAGGCAGACTGTATCGGGCCGATGTGGCGGCAGATATTCATATATTAGAGATCGACGAGACCATGGAGGCCCTGCGGCTGGCGCCGGTGGAACATAATTGGCGGGTGAACGATCACCGACCTAACGGTAAGATTTGGACGAAGACCACGACCACACCCGAAGCGAAGCGGCGACTTTCAATCTATCCGAAATGGGAGGAACTCGAACTGAGACGCAACCGCGAGTTACTCAAGTACATCAACCGAAACCACTTCCTCCATGTCCTACGCTTAGAGTTGAACCTATTATCCGGTTCCGCAATCCGGCGTGTATTTGGTGTCCCTGAGCCTACCTTGCTTCACATTCTATCATCCCCCCGGAATCCCCTCTCTAAAATCATCGAGGAGGTCGGTCTGAAGGACTTCAAAGAGCCGATCCGACATGACGACGAATCATATCAACAGATGCTAAATCGCCGGGCGAGGGAGTTCGTGGCGGCGGATTTAGGGTGGGACCCGGTGAGGCTGAGGGAGTTCATAAAAACCCAATGTTCCAATGTATCGAGGGAATGGAGCAAATACGTTCCGGTATTGGAGGAACACGCCGCCGAACAAATCCACATCGCCGGTCACGACGGCCTAATAACAGCCCTTCGGCGGCGGCTTGACCGGCCCCTCTTTTAGTTTAAATGTATTTCATAATATATAACATCGTGATATACTATTATTATGGAAGACGACAAGAAACGAACGTTACAAATGAACTTCAGGATATCCCCCAGAGAGAAAATAAAAATCGAATCTCTGAAGAAGCGGCATCCCAAACTGGAAGGAATCCCAACGGGAACTCTCTGCCGTGTGATTGCTTTATACGCCGCAGAATGCTCAGACCTTACGTTCAAGAAAATGGTAGTTGAAGGGTACAGGGAGATCATGCGGCAGGGATTGGCGGAGGCTGATAACGAACTTGCCGCCCTGGACGCCGAGGAAAACAAGAACGGTGATGAGGAGGCCAAGAAATGACACGAATTGGATTGTCGCCGGTGGCGACGACAGATATATCCGAAATTGACGTTGCACGCCAGACCCTTCAAGGCGGGGGACCTGAGTTTCTAGACCGGGAGTCTCTGTCAGAACGGCTTGAAAAAATTGCCGATCCTGACAAGCCGATGATCATAAAGATTTTCGGTGTTCGTGAGCTGGACGATGAAGGCTCATTTACTATTCGCGAGTGCAGATCGATTCTCGGCTACAAATCCTCTGGTTATCTCAAGTTGGAATCCGAACGTGCAGAAGCCGAACGCAAGGCTGAAGCGGAAAGAACGAAGCAAGCAAGGTTGGATCAATTCCGATCGCAGGTTCGGCAGGAACTGCGAGAAAAGGAATTGATGAGCGAAGCCGCCGACGAGGGAAAAAAACAACGGGAACGTATGAACATTGAATCCTCAATCGAAGCCGAAGCTCGAAAACGGTTTGCCTCCGATATGAAAAAATCCAAACAAGGATAAAGTGATGATGACAAAGACTGATGAAATAGCGTTCAACAACGCACTGGACGATTTGAGCCGCCAGCTTCGAGACGAATCTCCCGACCGGGTACTTAATCAAATGAAAAAGGCTTTCGATGATACTCCGAGATACCGCGAATACGGGTCGACAGTGAACCCAATTGAAATCTTACAAAAATGCCGAGATTTAGTCCGGTCCGGAGACATGACCCTTCTCGATGCAGGGACATTGCGGCGTCTTTTTGCGGTGTAGGTATGGTTGCCGCAAATACGACACGTATGTCGCATATTTAGTAAGTAATTTCTTGGAGGAGAATAATGAATGACAAGATTATAGTGCGTAACAAACTTCCGGGCATGTCCACTGAAGACCTGATTGAAAAGGCGAACGTCGGACATTCTCAAATGGACATGCTCCAGAAAAAGCGAGTTCAGGTAGCCGCTCAGGTTGGAGCCGCCCTTATCGAACTGAAGTACCGTGCTGGTCATGGGAATTGGGGCCAGTTTGTCGAAGACAGCTTACTAATCGGCATGCGACAGGTCCAAAGGTATATCCAGTTCGCCCGTGCTTTTGAATCAAATACGACTTTGAAGTCGTATTTGGAAGATGCACCATCCATTGAGTCTGCATTGCCAATGTTAGATGCACCCCCAGAGCCGTTGCTACTAATGGATGTTGAAGAACTGAATCGGCCTGCCTCCGATGACTCCGGGATTACTGACGAAACGGTGTTAGAAATACGACAGACCCATCGAAGAAATGTATTTCAGTTGAACTCCATGCGTATCGGACTGTGGAAAATCCGATACCACCTACATGCCATGGATCGGGATGATCTTATCGAAAGCTGGGATTATTTGAATAACCCACTGGATGAGACCGTAGACGCAGATGTTCCTGAAGTAGTCCGAAATCGATTGATCGAGTATGTAGATGATATCGACGTGCAGATTGAGGTGCGAGGGTTGGAGCCGGATGAAGTTATGGATATGAAGACCGAAGAGTTTTCTCGAATCCTGGAAACCGCCGTGTGAACAGGATCGTAGAGATGAGACAGCGATAGCAGCGAGAGGCATGACATGGCGAGTAGCCTAACGGCGAGTCAACGTATGGCGGCACGTTTGATTGCGTTGCAACCCCGGACGACGCAGGCCGAGGTTGCCAAGACGGTCGGTACAACCACACGAACGGTTCGCCGGTGGATGAATGAGAACCCAACGTTTCAGGCCGAGGTTGAGCGGTTCAGGTCAGACACCTCGGAACTGTCTGTCGACGATATGTGGAGAAGGCTTGGAAGAGACGAGCGTAGACAGTTCGTAAAGCGTGTATATTCCGAGGCGGTTGACGAGGAGATTGATATCGACGATGAACTCTCGTTAATCGTGGACCGGGCAACGATATTCAGTAACAATGTAAAACTGAAAACAATTTCAGATGTAGAGCGACGGGGAAAAACGCTTCAGAACTCAGCGGCAAAGATCAGTCGTGCAGCACATCGTGTTCGTTGCCTATATTCCGGTGAAGACCCCGAGAAGGAATGGACGTTGGATGAATTACAGGTGCGGCTCGACAGGTTGAAGATGATGGGTGAACGGCGATCAGTAATGGACAAAGAAGAGGACGATGATTTCGAAGAGTCTGGGAACTGGGAAGCGGACAATAGTGCCGGACTGGAGGATGCCCGTATCGGACAAGGCGAGGACGATGAGGAAGCCCCTGGCCCGATTGATGGGTTGGAAGACTGGGATGAGCGTATGAACGACCTGTAGGAGGCGCATGAGTGTGATTCCGGCGGACACCGGACGATCAGCCCCGATCAGGAGGAGATTGAGGCGGATTGTTTCACTCATAGCGATCCGTGCCATCCTCCATGGCTTGCCGTCCGGGGCTCACGCTCTGGGCGGTTTTTTATGTGAATACGATACGAAAACAGTTGATATACTCCGAAACAAGCATTACACTGTGAATACGATACGACTTTATACAAAGTCGTAACATTGTGGAGGATATACGATGGCAACCGATGTACTCCCAACATGGGAAGCCGAGGAACAGGATGCAGTCCTGAAGCTGGCGAACAAACGATACAAGAGCGGACGCCGGAACCGGGCTATTATCCTTCTCATGCTCCGGTGTGGTCTCCGAGTCTCTGAAGTGGTAGGCCATGAGAAACGTGAAGGCGGCGGCCTGCGAGTCGGTGACGTGGATATGACAACGGGCCGTATACAGATCAAGGACGCCAAGGACACCCGGAAGAGAAAGGGCAAGCACTCCAGGGCAGGGCGAACCGTCTTCGCTGATGAACAGGCCCTCCGGGCAATACAAGCGTGGTGGGATGATCGGGCGAAGATCGATAACACGACCGATTACCTCTTCACCACTTCCACCGGGAAGCCGGTATCCCCGGCGAACGTCCGGCAGATTATTCGCCGGTATGCGGATCGGGCAAACGTACCGGCAGAAAAGGCACATCCTCATGCCCTCCGGCATACTTACGCAACGAAGTTTCTGCGGGACGGCGGAGACTTCGTATCCTTCAGCGAATCCTCGGACATTCCAGTCTACAGGTGACAAGCGTGTACGCCCATGCCGACGAGTCCGAAATTGAGGCTGCGATGATTGGCCGGTAGATAATAATTACTTGATATCTTCAAGGAGAAAGCACATGTGGTCTACCGGTGCATTACTTCGTCGAGTTTGAGGTGTAATTGCTCGATAATAAACACAGAGTCAAATATAACTGTGAGGTGAAATAAATGAGGAAGTTGTTTGTCATTCTTCTGGTCCTTGGTTCTATATCATTTGTGTATTCTCAAGAGAAAGAATGGGAGGTTTGGATTCCTGATCCTACCGTCGATGACTTCATGGGTTCTCGAATATATCAAGTTGGTATTCAGTACTACACAGAGTTCTACACTGATTTCCTAATGTTCAGTTATGAATCTTCATCCACACGTAAGGTGATGCTTTTGGGAAGAACACTGTCAGGCAGTGACTATTCTTTTTACACTCTGTACATCCGGCTTGATGACGATCGGATGATAGAGATTCCTTCGGCAGGTAGTGGAACATACTACACGGACAACGGTAGAGCCTGCTCCAGTGGTTCTTTCATAGTTGAAGAAAGAGACCTAATAGCAATAATCAATCAGAAATCAGATACACGGGCACGGGTTACGTTTTTCATTCCGTATATTGGCGTTAATGATAAGCACGACTTCATTATTCCATCAGAGTTTTGGCAGAAGGTTGAAGAGGTTATCAACCATTAGGGGCAGAGCAAATGTATTCTTTGTTCCAGTCATGGCCCGCTCAGAGCCCACCACGCTGTCCGCTGAGAGTAAGGGTAAAAGGTACCCGAAGGCCAAGTCGCCGCTCTTGTCGATACTGCAGGCATGAATACCATCTTTCATGCAGGAGATGTCCTCTATGGGAAGCTTCGTCCATACCTTGACAAAGTGATCGTAGCAAATGTCAGAGGATACTGTACGACAGAGATCATACCGATCCGCACATACGGTTTCATTGAACCGAATTACCTTCGTATCGCACTGAAGAGACCTTCTTTCATAGAATATGCAAATCGAAAAAGTTACGGTAGGACTCTACCGAGGCTTGGAACAGAAGATGCTCGTAACGCGTTGTTTCCTCTACCCCCTCTCGCCGAACAGCGCCGCATCGTGGCGAAGGTAGATCTGTTGATGACCCTCGTGGATGAATTGGAGACACAGTTGGCCGCATCCAGTGAGATCGCTAGGAGTCTCTTAGAGGCGCTTGTGGCAGAGCTGACGGGAGTATAAGTCAGTCAGAAGGTATGGGATTGCCCACAAAGGGGTATCAATCAAGGGGTTCAAATGATTCATCCGATGAATCATTTGCCTTTCTATAATGAGCCTCCATTCTCTATTGTTTTTCAAATGTCGCATCGGATGCGACATTTGGCCCAATCGACCCCTCCCTTTTGTAGCCTTTGGAAGCTCTGTGAGATTCTCGATAATATCGAAACGAATCTACGGAAAGCATACGCCTTGTCTGACGCCCTTTCTTGCTTCACTGAAAGCTTACCGGGGCCAGAAAGTATCCAGACTATAGGTATCGAATTGAGCGATCTGATCGGCGGTGTGAGGGAACAGTTCCGGAGTATAATCGAACCTTTGCGCTACAGTCGTTCGGCTTCAAGGACAATGTCGGAGACTTGAATATCAAGATATTGTGCGATTTTCTCAAGTGTGGTTATGGTAGGGGACGCCTTTCCACGTTCAACTCGATGCATGTAATTTCGGGACAGTGAAGCGTTATATGCCAGCGACTCCTGACTCACTCCTCTCTCCTTTCTGAGATTGATGATCGCCCCTCCGATATCCATGGGAGCATTCTGAACATTTGAATACGATAGAACTATGCACTATAGTGTATCAGGTGTATGTTAGAAATGGAGGTGTGAAATGGTATCCAATTCAATCAGAGATGTTTTACACGGCTTCGGAGTACGGTTGACGAAGTGGATTCTTCATCCACTACTTTGTTGTGTGGTTGTCACGGTACCTTTTTTGACACTTTCAGCGCAAGAAACTAACATCCGAGGTCCGATTTACCAGGAAGAACCATTAACAGCGTATTGTGAGTTGCCCATTGAGGGTGTATACCAATTGTATCGGACCGGCCTTGATATGTCGACCTTCGAAGAAGTTCACGCTCCTGCTCGACGAGTAGGACTTGATTATTCTAGTGGCTGGTTTGAGGTGCTATATTATGAGGATACCGATGATGATCAGGCGTGGGATGATGAGTCTTTAGTGCGCTACAGAGGTATGTTCCGCCACACGAGAAGCTTCGCAAACAACAACGGAGTAGTACCTTTGACAAAGGAAGAAGATATCAAGGCTATTGCATTCTACTGGACTAGTGACGAATGGTTTCCAGATGAGTGGTCCACGTTTCGAGGTGTTCCAGACTATTTTGCCTACATCTACTACACCGATGATACATGTGCGAGATTCAATATGATACCGATTCGATTGGCTGATTAATTGAACAGATATTAACTTCAAAAGTAGATTCGTTGCAACGGGTGGGTCAGTGAATCCTAAAGATAAGTTTGATACAGATTTTATCGCCGCTCTCATCACCGACCGAAACGTATGGACGGTTGCATATCTTTACTGCACCTATGTCCTCTTGTAGCTGCTCTACGAACTCCAGACACAAAAAGCTCTATTCCGAAGAAAGGATTGGTCACGATCCGTGACCAACCACAAATATCGTGATACTTGTGACTACCGCCATATCCTCAAGAAACCTTGCCAAGTTGCATTTCTAAACCCGGGTGGTTGTCATAATGAACTAATTTGGTGTATACTCCAGTCATAGCTGGGAGCAGATCGTCCTCTGCTCATCATCTTGGCACGGAGGCAATATGGTAAGTGCGTTCGGAAAGCAGATGAGAATCCTCAGAATCAACCTTGGGATAACTATGCGAGATATGGCAAAAGCTCTTGGTGTTTCTTCGGCTTTTATCTCTTCTCTGGAACTGAACAAGAAGAAAGTGCCTGAGAGTTTCGTTAAAAAACTTCAGACAGTGTATGATCTGTCAGACGAAATCTACGACGAGTTAGTTAATGCGGCTGATATGGCAAATGGGGAAATTAAGATTTTTCTAGGAGGGTACAACGAAATCGATCAAAAAAACTTTCTTAAGCTCGCTCGTGGCTACAACACCCTCACTCCCGAGAACAAAGAAGCTCTTATGGCTTTGATCAACAACGAGGAGTAGACTATTGCGAAGTTATTCTGAGCCCACCGGCTACAAGATGAAGCCCCGTTCACGTGATGTTATCCGTCGGTATGCTCACCGACTTCGCCAACTCCTGTCCATTGACTCGGCAAAAGTCGACGTGATCAAAGTCATTGAACAGCTTTGGTACGAGGACATTATCTCCCTTGAGATAGTTGATGACTATACTCTTGATGAACACTACGGAGAAACCATTCACCTACTTGTAAACGGCGATCCAATTCCTCACATCAAACTCGAAAATCGTGTATTTGAAGGTGCTGCAGATGATAACCCTCGTGACAGATTCACCGTAGCCCACGAGATAGGGCACGCAATTCTTCACAAGGAATCTGTGACATTGGCTCGGTCAATATCTCACAGATCAAAGAATCTCCACTTCTATGATAGCGAATGGCAAGCAAGTGCTTTCGCTGCTGAGTTCCTTGCTGATATCAGGCATATCAGAAGAGATGATGAGGTGTTCGATATCGAGGGTCGTTTCGGAATATCGGCACAGTCAGCTCGGATTCTTGTTGATACTTTGCGCCGAAGGGGGGAAATGGATTAGCGAAAAAAAGCCAAGGTGCGGTGTGATGCAGCTTGGCTTTACAACAAAGGCTTTAAATCTGACGCATCGTATATCGATGGAGCCAGTACCAGCCGGATGCTTGTTGATACTTTCATCTTCGGCCGTTCATGCTTTGGTGTCAACCGTTGGTGACGCTGCATTGACGTTTTTTGGTACATCGTCGTTTGAGGTTATAAACGTGGCTAGACGCTACTCTGATAAGGAACTTCTCATCATAAAGCATCTTCTCACCAAATACGGACACCTCGATTACCAGGATTGGACACATATTCGCGACGAATATGTGAACCTCACTGGGGTCAACAGGGCGTCCGGACCACTATATATGGTTGCTTGGCGTGTCGAGAACGGATACTATACTGGTAGGGTGTAGTTGACTGAATTGAGCCCCGGTCACACACGGGGCTATTTTTATTTTAGGCAACCTTTTCGAGTCAAGTTGTGCTCGATTATCCAAGATCAGTGCTTGTTGCTCTGTTTTCCAGCGGTCAATTCCCGACAGTCATCGATTTAACCTCGCCGTTCATCCCTATAGGATATGCGATTGATCCGAACCTTGAAGCCGGGAGGGATGGGGTGTAGCCTTGTAACCGTCGATATCCTTCAGAACAGGCTGGTAGTGGCCGTGAAATTGATATCCATTGCACTTAAATAATCCCGGTTGAATATTTATGGAATAGCTATTCACCGACATACTCCTGATATAGATCAAAGAGGAAAGATACCCGTTCTGCTTCACTCTTGAACGCTGTCCTTCCATATGTTGAGTCGACGGCATTATCAAGTGTTTGATGAGCCCTGAGTAAATCAGGTGGCATGGTCAAAGGATCATAAAGATCAGCGAGTGAGGAATCAGGATATTTCTCTCTTAAGTCAAGAACTAGTTGAGAACACTCTTCGATTTTCTTTACCTTGACATCAGATGGGTCATGTGGCCATGGGAAATTATGATATACAGCAGGAGAGTAACTATAATCACTCTTCAATCTACCACCTACATATCTCATCCAAGACATGTGAGTTCTAGAAGTTAAGATGCCAAACATGTACAGAGACGCATCAGGTATTATTTGTAGCTTATTGCTACAGACGATATCTGGGCCCAAGAAACCGATAGGAATATACTCTCTGCTTATTGATGAAACTTCAGGAATACAAAGGTATTCACTATCAGGCTGTCTATCCTGAGTAAATAACGAGGGATATTTCGCGTACTCTTGCACACTTTTAGTTGGGCTCTCTTCTCTTGATTTCGCTACCATTCTTAGCCGCTCCAAGACTAATGGTATTTCTTGTAATTTATTCGGTGGACAATCCTTCAGCCATAGGCAGTAACGTTCTTGATTCTTTATGAAATCAGCCCCGCCCATATATCGCCTAATCCATTTTTCGGACTGAGGATTAGCCTGAATCAGCTGCTCTTTTTCAGATGCATCGAGAATCAAATGTCCACCGTCTGTTGGTTGACTCCCTTTGAACATACTTGGGAACTTATGTATTGGTTTACTACGAGATACGATAAATACATTGGGGCCAGCAGTCAGATATCCATTGATGTTTTCAACATGTCGTAACTGAGCTTGTTGATCATAGTATTCGTATAGTGCACGTTGTTCTACAACGTATGTTCCAAAACCGATAATTACAACGTGAACACCAGCGTTTCCGGGTGCTTCATTTGTCCAGCGGAATGTCTGGTGTGCAAAATGGATCGACACACCAAGATCATTAAAAAGCCTTTTCCAGAGGATGGGTACTTGTTCTCCTTGTGTGATTGAGTTAGTAGACACGAGTGCACCTCGAATCTTTGTCTGTTTAATATATTTGGCAGCTAAAAAGTACCAGGCAGCCACATAGTCTAGTCTTTTGGTTTTACTATTTTTGCCAAAGACAGTATCCATGTCCTTCATTTGACCTTGATTACGCCATTGGTGACCGATAAATGGTGGATTGCCGAGTATATAGTTCAACTCCGTTTTCGGGATGATCTCTTCCCAATCCATCAGAAGAGCATTTCCATGGACAATGGTCGCCGCCTTTTTCAAAGGAAGGCGAGCGAAGTATTGCCCCAACTCTTTTGACACTAGAAGATTCATCTGGTGGTCCATTAACCACATCGCTACCTGGGCAATCTGAGCAGGGAACTCTTCAATTTCAATCCCGTAGAACTGATCGACATCAACTTGGATGAGGTGACCAATATCCAGTTCCATCACTCCATGTTTGTTTAACTCTCTGAGAATCTTCAATTCAAGGAGACGTAGCTCACGATAGGCAATGATAAGAAAGTTCCCACACCCACAAGCAGGATCAAGGAACTTAAGAGAGCGGATGCGATCATGCAGTTCATTAAGCTGACGGGTATTACGAACAAGTTTACTGATCCTATCTAACTCTTCATTCAGCTCATCCATGAAAAGAGGATTGATCAGTTTGAGAATATTCTCTTCACTCGTATAGTGAGCACCCAGATTACGACGAGCATCCTTGTCCATGATGGATTGAAAGAATGAACCAAAGATAGCCGGAGAAATCTTACTCCAATCAAGAGCACAACACTCAAGCAAAGAGTCGCGCATGGCGGCATCAAATCCGGCGTGAGGTAAACGTTCATCAAAGAGTTTGCCGTTGATATGGGGGAATGCCGCCAAATGCTCATCAAGATTCTTGAGCCTCTTATCCTCAGATGTATTCAATACTTCAAAAAGCTGAGACATATGAGAGGCAAGATCAGAACCATCTTCACTGGTCCGGTCCTCAATATATTGACTGAACTGTTGTTTCTCAAAAATCGCTGTATCCTCTGCGTAGAGACAGAAGAGAAGGCGGACAAGATAGAGTTCGAGTGCATGACCTTCATAGCCAACGGCCTTCATCTGGTCATGGAGCTTGCCCATCTTCTCAGCGGCTTTGATATTTACAGGGTCTTGAGGCTTGATCTTCCGGGTCTGATATCCTGCGATGAAGCCAAAAAGGTTTACATTCTTGTGAAAGTCTTCAATAAGTAACTCATACTCCTCTCGTTCATCGAGATCATAGAGCCTAAATCTGGCAAAGTCACTGACCATGATATAGCGAGGGAGTTCGTGTTCTTTAAGACCTGGGAAATAATCTACAGCTTGAGTATGAGCACGATCCAAGTCCTTGCCACGTGATTTATGCTCGATGAGGAGAACACCTTTCCAGAGGAGATCAATAAATCCATCTCGGCCATCTATCTTTTTTACATTCTGTTCAAAAGAGGCAATACGTCTGCGAGTTACACCAAAGACATTGAAAAACCCATCCCAAAATGACTTAGCCTCAGCGTGCTCTGAGGATTCATCAGCCCACTCTTTTGAGAATGCAAGTGCTCGATTCTTGATTTCATTCCAACTGAGATGCTTGCCTGCCATATCGACCTCGTAGCAGAGTGATAGGGCAGTATATCAGAAAGAGCCCGATGAATGGATGTCCCATTATCACATGTTCACATTGATCCACCGACCGATACTTAGAACATGAATATAGATACACTCCACACCATCGACGCTGACCTCCACTGAGCCGCCGCTTTGGCTGATGTCTTGGCTTGGTATAGAGGGAGGAAGCGCAACCCGATCCAGAGACCAGCAGAGAAGCTGGTAGAGCTCTGTGGGGACTACTGGAAGGAGCAAGAGATAGTCTTCGGAATATCGAAGAATAGACCATTATAGCAGAACAAGATTTAATGAAGCCCTGATCAACTCCGTTCCTAAAAGGAACCTCTCTGAAACGGGGACCGCCCACAGGGCCGCTACTGCGCCTTATTCCCCCACCCCATCGAGTCGGCCAGTATCTTGTCCCCTATCTCAGTTTTATGATCAGCGTAAGCGTCGAATACCTCCTGTGAGTTATGCCCCATGTATTCCATGGAGAGGTTCAAAGGCACACTATGTGCACGCAATTGAGCGGCGGTGTAGTGCCGCCACGAATGGACGACTATATTCCGTTCCTGCCGCTGTTCCTCGGCTTTCTGGCGCTCCTCTTTAGTCGCATTCTTCCCAGCCTTCAGGCGGATAAATTGTTCCTTGAGTCCATCAAGCAAGACGTGATGATCCATCGGGCGATCCGGTAGGGTGGACCAGAAAACGAACATCCCCGGCCCGCTGCCATGGGGATTTCTATTAGCCAATCTGACAAGTTCCTCTCGAACTCCACGTGCCCACAATAGATGCCGCTCCTTTTCTGTCTTTGTTCCCTTGAGTCCATTAGTCACGCTCCATGCATTTCGGACGTGAAGTTTGCCCGGACCCAAATCTTGAACCCGTAGACCAAGGATTTCACCGGCCCGGAGTCCCATCTCGGATGCCAAGAAATTGCCGACTCGGGACCGCTCATCATCCCACGGAAGGGATAGAATCTTAGCGGCTTCTGATTCAGATAATATGCCCCGTTTCCTCGTCTTCCCTGAGAACTTCTTTAAACCTCGTGTCGGGTCGGTATCTATCACATCGTTGGCAGTGGCCCATCGAAGCGGGACCGCCCCGGCGGTCATGATCTTGTTGACCGATCCAGCCGACAGACCAGAATCGAACAGCTTCATAGAGAAGTCCCGCAGGTCATTCTTTGTCACTTCATGCAGGTGCATACCATTGAATGATGGTTCCCAGTGCTTCCGTATGGCACCGACGGCATCAAGGCACCGGCGGTGGCTGATTTGCTGGCCATGTGCTTGTTTCTCCCGAATGTAGGGCGATTTCTCCCAATCCCACATATCCATGAGCCATGGTACAAGATCAGGGCTCTGAGAGCCTTCCACGGTGGCGTCATGGATGAGGCCCCGACGTTTCAATAGACCGACAATCCGCGTTGCTTCATCGGCGTTGATGTTCATTTCCTTCAGGCCAATGAAAACCCTCTCGAAATCACCAGCCCGTACCGTCGGCATAGTCTCGTCGGAGCGTCCCGTCGGGATACCATCGAGGTACCACCGCATGGCGATCCTTTCAGCTTCGACCCTGTCCGTAGACTTTGTGCTCTTCGGGGTTAGTAGCTTCCCGGTGTTGGGATCACGTACCCGAGCGTACAGCTTGCCGCCGGGAGTCCGAGGATACACATAAAACTTTTTAGAAACCTTTTTTTGCATTTGTAGCCCTCTGATCATAAATAATCGGGCAGGGCATTTTTTACTAACAGTTCTTTGTTACACCCTGCCGGAGGCACCGACTGAGGGTTGAACTCGGCTTTGCGCATTTCCTTATCAAGAAAGGAATTAAAATAGCCAAAGTGGAGATTCGAACTCCAGACCTACGCATTACGAGTGCGTTGCTCTACCGGCTGAGCTACTTTGGCAGATAAGGATAATTATAGCCTGCCAGTGGCTCGGGTCAAGTTGGGCGTTTCAAGAAGCCCAGTCTAATGAAAATTTGCGTATCGACAGCATCCAACTTGGCTATTTCCAAAGAATCAGTCCCGATTCTTCTGAAACTTGCGGCGCGAATTTACAAATCTAACCAAATCGTGAATATTGGCCACCTCTATCCTGTCGTTGAACACCTTTATTCTCTGCTGCTCCTGAAAATGAATCAGAATCTCTCTGCATCGGTCGGCTCGCATACCAGCCCACTGCGCAATATCGGCAACTGAGTTATTATAAATCCTCTTACCCGTATCACTATCCATGTATTCAAGTCGCAGAGTTTCCGCAAGCATAACGAAAACATCCGCAACCCGGGCGTACTCATCCGACAAAGTCAAAATGGCAAAGCGCCGCTTCTGATCGTATATCCTTTGAGCAAAAAGAGATAATAACTTGATAGCCATCTGTGGATTCCCAGTCATCAGAATCTCAAAATTACTCCTATTGAACTCAAGGACTTTGCAGTTCTCCAAGGCTATAATTGAGGCGCTTCTTGGCGCATTTTCCAACAAGGCCATTTCCCCAAAGAATTCACCTGGTTTCAATATGTCGACAATTTTCTCGATATTCCCGATAATCTTGACAATCTTAACCCTGCCCGTCTGAATCAGATAAAAGGTATCGCCTGGCTCATATTCACAGAAAACAATCTCATTTTCTTCGAGGTTGCGGACAAACCGTTCAAACTTTGAAAGGTCTAGGTTCATGGGTTTCGAATCTCCCGAGTTTCTTCAAGCGCCTTTCTGTAGAGAGGCCCGCCCTCCGGTATCAACTGCTTAGCCTTATCAAAAAAACTGTAGGCCTTCTCCGCGTCACCCAATTTCTTATGGCAGAGTCCGATATAGAACAATTCCTCGCCAAGAAATGATTCATTCGGATATCGCCTGATAGTGTTAGCCAACTGCCCTGCTGCTTCTTTAAACATATCCAAATGGTATAGACAGCAGCCAATTCGAAACTCGGAAACTGCCAGGGTTGCCCTGTCTTTCTCACTACGGATTATGGACAGGAATCCCTTCATGGCTTCCTTGTAGTGTCCCATCTTATACTGTGCGTCAATTCCGTCGAACTCCACAGCGGGCAGAACAGTTTCCCGGCTCCCTCCCTCATGAACTTCGCTCGCGATCGAAGAGGTGCCATATAGAGATTCTTTAGCCATCGCGGCCTTCGTGGCTGCCTGTGGCGCATAGATACCCTTGGGCCAGTGTTTTAAATAGCTTTTAAACGCGTAAGAAGCCTGCGGATACTGCTTCTCCTTCAGGTAGTACTCGCCTATCGCGAACATGCCGGCTTCCTGATTCGTATTGACTCTGTCCGTGGATAAGAGGTTTTGAACCTGATTATGAATTCTTCGCAATTGTGTGGAGAAAACCTGAAGCATCTTCATCAGAATACGTGGATTCTCAGCCACAAAATTTTCAAATTCAGCAATGGAAAAATGAATCACCACACAATCAGTAATCGCCATCGCAATTTCATCATGAGGATAATTGCCAAGCGCCGCTTTAACACCAAAAAACTCGCCTGTTTTAATCGGTTCTCTTACCTCCGTCCCTGTTTGGATATCCTCGTATGCAAGTTCAATCCTGCCCGCCTTCAATATAGGTATCCCCTCGGCCTTATCACCCTGAAAATAGACGATTGCATTTGCGCGATAAAACACTGTCTTAGGCAAGAAAGTCTCCGTTAAAGCATATCATAGAAAGAATACGCATCCCGATAAGGCCCTGTCAACAATACCCCTGAATGTGTATCCTAGCTTTGCATGATAGATCTTCACACTCACTCGAATGAAAGCGATGGCGAGCTGTCTCCCGCCGCATTGCTTGAATTAGCCAAGAGTTCCGGAATAAGCGCCCTTGCGCTAACAGACCACGATACACTGGCAGGTCTTGTAGAGGCGGATAAGGCAGCGAAACTTTTGGGCATTCGATTCATTCCGGGTGTGGAAAGCGAGGTGGAATTCGAACCTGGAGACCTCCATATACTAGGATTGGGCATTGAGCAATATCCGGAGGGTCCTTTAGGAAGCTTTCTTGAGGAAGTCCGCGAATGGCGCAACTCCAGAAATAAAAAAATGGTAGCGCTGATGAACGCCGATGGCCTGAGTGTTACGCTAGGTGAGCTAAACAGCTTGGTAGGAGGCGAGGTTCTTGGACGAATGCATTTTGCCAGTTGGCTCATCGCCCAAGGAAGGGCGATGAGCGTTCCGGACTGCTTTGAGAAGTGGCTGGGTTCAGGTTGCCCTTACAATGTAAGAGGACTTAGGCCCAAACTCAAAGAGACCGTCGAAGCGATTCATCAGGTAGGCGGCAAGGCCATCATAGCCCATCCACGATCGCTGTGGATTTCATGGAGACGCTTTGAGCAATATTTCCCCCTTTGGAAGAAAGTCGGAATCGACGGAATCGAGGCCCTGCACTCCGGCGCGTCGGAGGAAGAAGCCGCAATACTGACTGAACTGGCAAAGAAGAATGATATGCTGATTACTGGAGGTTCCGACTTCCATGGATATCGGCGGCCCGATAGGCGCTTAGGCTATGGCGCCGCTGGAAATCCCCTAAGCGAGGAGTTGCTACTGCCATTCGATGAAGCTTAGAATCGTAATTTTTACATATTTATCAGCAATTGTGCATGTGGCGGCAGCAGACTACCCGCTCATAAACTATACAATAGAGTCTCGAGATCCTATCTACAGTCAGCATCAGCAAGATGTTGAACTATGGTACGCGAATAGCGCTAAATCACAACCACTAATGATTTTCAGGTACATCCCGCTGCCATCTGAGGATATCTTCACAGTTGCAGCTGCCTTCAACTTAACGTATGACACGCTTGCAACTCTAAACGGCTGGAACTCGCCAGGTCTTCTGATGACGGAAAATGAGATTCTAATCCCCAATATCCCGGGTGTGTTTGTACCCCTCGTGCCGGAGGATAAGTGGGAAGAAAGCCTATCCGAAACAACAAGGAGTTCAGATGCAATAAACGTTGCCATAAAACTGAAGAACAACGAAAGCAGGATGTTCAGGTTTTATCCCGGGGATAAGCTTAGCTCCGAAGAAAGAATAAGGTTTCTAGGCAGTGCTTTCTCCTCACCCATGAAAGAGATCAGAATCACTTCCCACTTCGGTTATCGCTCGGATCCCCTTTCGGGCGGATTGAGTTTTCATCCAGGTGTCGACATTGAAGCCCCAATCGGCACACCCGTATTCGCGGTGCGAGATGGAAAAGTTCATGATATCGGCATACTAGAGGTTCTTGGTCTCTATATCATAATCAATCATGAGGGCGGGTATCAAACGGTTTATGCTCACTTGGATGAAATCCTTGTTAAGGTAGAACAGCTTGTGGGAGCTGGCGATCAAATTGCTCTTTCGGGTAATTCCGGAATTTTGACTGGCCCGCATTTGCACTTCGAAATTCGAAAAAATGGAAAACCGACAAATCCAGCAACATTGACTTCATTCTACACAGTAGAATAATAGTATGAAGCGGATGAATACAAGTATGGGCAAGTTACTTATGCTGGCTTTTTTCTCTACCTTATCTATTTTCTCTGTGTACTCTGAAAATATCAGGGGCCGAACCTCAGCGATACTTCAAATCGATGGCTCGGCTGTGAGTTTCAAACCGGAAGAGCTAATAGTCATAGCGAATACGGATGAATTTTCCACCTTTCAAGAAGGTATCGAAATACAAATCGAGATACCATCGCTGCTTAGAAGTTTCCGAAACAGTTTTGCCCTGATGATGTATAAGGATATCACCCCGGATCCGAACGAAAATCAAAATGAGTACAGTGGAACGAGAATTCATATGGAACTTATTCCCGCTAGAGAGAGAACCTTCGTGCGAATCCCCCTTAGTGAAACGCATGAGATAACGGGAGATGCCCTGTCTTCTGTGCTGCCGATACCCGTTGATGCCGAGCAGTTTCCGCTTCTCGCAACCGTATGGCCGATTATGAAAGGAATACCCGATGCAGCCTTTTCGGAAGAATTCATAATCACCGTGGTTCCTATTTGGAAAAACGAAGGCTCGTTAACAGTCAATATCACGAATTTATCCGAAAATTCCGAAGAAACCATCGAAGTGACTTTGGATAGAGAAGCGATTGAGTTGAACAAAGCAATCAGGCTGTCGGCTGGGATTCATAAGCTTAGGGTTGCAAGCACTCAGGCCCCGGCAATCGAGCAGACCATTGCCGTGGAACCAGGAGAAGAGTTGACTCTAGACCTTGCGTTAGACTATAGACCGCCTGAGCTGACAATCCATATCCCTCGGGACACTATAATACGGCTAGATGGTGAATTGATTGAAACCGATGATATCGTAAAAGTAATCGAAACGGAACCTGGAGACCATTCGATATCATACACCTTCGGTGAACTGGAGGTGAGCCGGAGCTTCACCGTTCAGCCCGGAAGCAGGCTCAATATCAGTTTGCTAATCGATGTTGAAATTGCCGAAAGCAGCGACAGCGGGGGTAAAAAATACGGCAAAGATGGCGGATAAAAGATAACAGAACTATACTGGGAATAAAACCGCCCAATTACATGCCTATGAAAAAGGAGCATCAACTTATCTAGCTGCGTGAAAATGTATCAGGCCTAGTGTAAACAATAGCCATTGGGCAGTGGAACCTGATTCGCTCACAGCCTCCCCATCCTCCGGGCAGGAAATCCCATTTGGCAAGATGAATCTTTTTCTTAAAGCCTTGACATATCCCGAGCACAAACTTACCTTGGAGCCGTGAATTCTACCGGCAAAGGCCGTATATTATTAATAGCCCTTACTTCTTTGCTGTTTGTATGTGCAACCTTGCTAGGCATTGGTTTAGGCTTGAATCTCGCGGCCACTCACAACGTGCGCAATACGGAAGAACTAATTACCTCGAGGCCCGCCATTCCTTCTCAGCTACTCGACATCAATGGGGAGTTGATTACCGAATTCTTCTCTGATGAGAAACGCAACCTAATCCCTATAACAGCGATTCCGGAAAACCAGGTTTACGCGCTGCTCACCAGGGAAGATGCGCCTTTCTATAAGCATAGCGGCGTATCCTTCAGCGGCTTAATACGCGCGATAATCAACAACATCCTCTATTTACTCACTGATAAGGGGTATTTTTCCGGTTTCAGCACCCTAACTATGCAAGTTGCAGGCGCCCGGCATGCGGATCGCACAGAAATTTCCATAGAAAGAAAACTCAAGGAGATGTGGTGGGCTTACCAGCTCGAACGCCGATTTACAAAACAAGAAATTCTGGAATTGTACTTGAATTCTGTTTATTTCGGCCACAACACCTATGGCTTGGAAGCAGCTAGCCGCTTTTTCTTTGGCCATTCAGCCGCCGAAAACACCCCCGCCGAAGCAGTAATGCTGGTAATACAGCTTGTGGGGTCCGGTTTATATTCCCCGATAATCCAACCCGAAGCCGCAAGAAATCGACAGCGAGAAATACTGAATCAGATGGTTAGGGCGGGCCATATAGATTCCGAAGTCGCTAACGATTCATTTGAAGAGTACTGGAAAAATTTCGATTGGTCTCGGTCTACCAATGACTCACCCTATTTCGACCGCTTGGCCAAGGACAAGGCTCCCTATTTCAGCGAATTTATTCGAAACGAGGTAGAGAAATACTTGTTCGGCCAGCAGGATATCTACCGGGACGGCTATACCATACATACGACATTGAATCTTGATTATCAGAAGAAGGCCGACGAGCTAATTATGGAAGGCTTGCGGATATGGAATCGGAAATATCAGAACTATAGAGATGTAACAAGCAGATATACTTTGAATAACTTAGATAAAACTATTGCGCTTTTGTCGCTTGTCTTCGACATTCCCGGCATACAGGCTGCTGATTCTCGGAAGATGGGCACTGCCCGGAACTTTGTGATAAACCAGTTAACCCCGGTAACAGATATGATGTCGATGGTATTTGGATTGAACGATCTGAAATCGGCTGCGAACATCTCTTACGAGCATGTTCAGGTGTATCAGAAGATGAACAATGTCGAAACTGCTCTAATCACTCTTGATAATAAAACCGGCTATATTCTTGCCATGGTGGGGGGGAGTGGATTCAATCGGAATAACCAGTTTAATCGCGCTATGGAAGCAATGCTGATGCCTGGCTCCGCGTTTAAACCCCTCTACTACTCTGCCGCGATCAGTTCCGGAGCCTTCACGGCTGCCAGCCGAATCCACGATGGCCCTAGAATTTTTATCAGCCCCGATGGCACATCTTATATTCCAGACAATTATAACGGCGTTTGGTCTGGCAGCGTATTGGTTAGAGATGCGCTTTCAAGATCACTCAACATACCTGCTCTCATAGTTCTTGAATCCATCGGTTTCGATGCTGCAATCAATAGATCGGCGGCGCTTCTTGGAATAACCAGCCCTCAGGAAATCGCCAAAACTTTCGACAGAGTATATCCACTGGGTTTGGGAACACTGGGTATACCCCCAGTCAGGCTTGCGCGCGCATACGCCACAATCGCTAATTCCGGTTATGAGGTGGAACCCATCGCGATTAGATATATTGAGGATCGTGACGGAAACGTGATAGTGAATCCTGAACGCGATCTTAGAAAGGCGCAAGAAAGAAAGAACATGCAAATCATGTCGCCGCAGACAGCATTCATAATGACTAGCATACTGCAAAGCACCGTCGCTTACGGCACCCTCGCATATGCCAGAAATACGGTAAATGGTTTCGATGGAATGCCTATAGCAGGTAAAACCGGCACCTCTCAGAACTGGGAAGACGCTTGGACCGTCGGCTTTTCTCCGTATTACACCACGGCTCTTTGGATGGGATTCGACAAGAGAGGCAACTCGTTAGGTAAATCCCAAACGGGAGCTACGTCCACAGGACCTGTGTGGGCTAGTTATATGAAAAGTATACACGAAGGATTACCCAACGGAGAATTCCCTAGGCCTTCAACCGGTATCGTGCAGGTTGTAATAGACCGCAGAACCGGTATGCTGCCCGACGATGATACTCCTAGAAATCAACTTCGTTCCGAATACTTCATCACCGGCACCCAGCCCACGGCAGTAAGCGAACTCGCGGTTTTTGAAGCGAGCAGAGAAGAAGAGCAGGTGATTAAAATTGCAGTTGATTCGTCTCTTATGAATGCAGAGGACGACAATCTGAATTCGACTGCCAGCACAAGTGATCTTTTTTCGGAGCTTAACCTTGAGCCTCTGTACTTGGACGGGGAGCTTGGCATTAACCGAGGAGAACGCGAATTAAAAGATAATATTCTGGACTAGGGCAAGCGCGATTCCTCTTTCAAAGTGGCGCTCGAGAGCTTCAGAAAGCCGCCCTCGGCTCTCTGAACGTATACCGAAGTTTCGTCGCAGGATATCGAAGTCCATGGTTCTATGGCAAGTTCGCTAATAGCTGTTCTGTTAAGGGCCGTATCGAATTTCCCTAGTCGCCATTCGCCTTTTTCGGTAGTAACCAAGTATATATCGCCGCCTTTCACCATCATTAGGGAGCCGGGGAAAATATCATGTTTTCCCACCGATATTTCTTCCAATGTATTCCTATCCAGCAGCATCAGTCTCACCTTGGAATTCGAAGCTCTTCTCCCGGCAATAACAATAATCGACTCCGGCAATATGGCCATCGAGCGGCCGCGCACGGCTGTAACTTTGCTTACCGCAAGTAGTTTCCTATCCTTGAGGTTGTATTTCACAATTCTGCCATAGGGGATTCCATCTCCCGCATTATCAACGGTTAGAAACCAGAGGGGCTCTATTAGGGTTGCCGATGTGAAAATGTCTTCAGTTTCAGCTGCAATACGCCTGTTCTCATCCTCGGAGATATCATCTCGCATCTCGAGAACTTCCTCCGTCCTCTTGTCCACATCTTTCTGGAGTTTTTCCAGCTCTTCGATCGCCTTTTCAATGCTTGATTTACTCTTCTCCACCTGCTTTTTTGCCTCCGAGCCAGGTTTCTCTCCGGCGGCTTCCCTCTCCTCGATAACACCAAGTTCTTCCGAAATCGACTTATGCTCGCTCTCTAATTCGCCACGGCGTTTATCTAGCTTTTCCTGCGCCTTTGCTATTTCCCTTTCTCGAAGCTCCACCATATCCCGCCGGGAATCTAGGCCCATGTCCTCTTCCTTACGCATTTCCTCTATAACCTCATCATCGGTAATCGCTCCGGCGTTTATGGAAACATCTGCATCAAAAACCACGCTAAGAGGTATGAGCATCTGGGTTTTCCCCGCCCAATTTGAATAATGTGTATCTAAACCCAGCTTATCAGAATTTAGAAAACTGACGACAGGTTCCTTGTAACGTTCCTTAGCCATCTCCATATCATTCCTGTACACCGCGTTGTAATACGTTACAAATTCGGCAATAAGGTAGGCATCCCGTCCGAAGAACCCATAAACCCTTTCCAGATATCCGGCTATTATAGTTCTAAGATTGTTGATATGATCCACTGCGCCGTTGTCTCCAATAATGAAAACATCCGCATCAAAGCCCTCTACGATATTCGGCTCAACAATGTGAACAAGTTCGTACTTTCCGGCAATTGAGATTTTGCCAGAGGCTTGAAGAGTTATTCCACTACCCAAAAAACGGCCTATACCGCGAATTTGATCTGTCGTGTTTATGAATTCATGGGGGCCAACATAGTTAATGAATTTTATCGATTGATCGCCGATGCTGATTAGTTCATCGCGTTCCACACGAACTTCCTGAGCATGTAGAGGCAGGTAGAATGCAGTTGCCAGGAGCAGGGTTATACGGAAAGATTTACTCTGAGTCATTCTCTAACTCCTTAGGTTGAAATCATATTCTTCAACTTCTTCAAAGTCCCCTATTTTTATTTAGATTCCCCAGAATAAGAAGCAGTTTCTTTTTTCCCTCACTTGAAATACTGCTGCTTAGGAGTTTTTCTAGCAATTCGATTCCGGATGAGTCGCTTAAACCTCCGTTATATCGAACTAAGTCCACTAAGGCTCGAGCAGTTTCTAAAACAAAATTCTCGCCCTTCGGCGCCAGGGCCCTATAGCGGCTGTATATTGTCCGCATCGATGCTCCATCCCAATCAGCACCGATGTACCCTAGGGCTCGAAAACCGGCTGCCAAGGCCATCGGATCTTCTTCATTTTGCAGACATCGAAGAATCAAATCCCGCAATCTGAAATCAATTGCCTCTGAAATTAGCCGATAAGCCGCCGCACGAATCAAGGCATGAGAGCCTTCTCCCCTGTTATATCGCTCCACGGAGCGAATAGTTCCGATTGACGCCAAATCCTCCAGCAGTAATTCTACCCAGGGGAGAGTTTTATACATTTCCAGCGTGTCGGTGTAGGATTCTATTTCCTTAACAAGTTTCATGCGCTGATCGAGGCTGTCGGACACGGCCATTTGCTCTCTGATGAAAAACCTCGGATCCTTACGAGCGGTTTCCCGATCGATAGCCGCCAAGGGAGTGGGGAGGGTTCCCAATCTCAGGGGACCGCCTCTGAACTGAAGCCATCCGGAACCCGGCGGTTCAGCCTTCCAAGCATAGAGAATCCAATCCTCGCCACCTGCTATCAGCATGCCCTGATTGGTAAGTAGCGGCTCGGATAATGCGGAACCAACTCGAAGCTCGATATGCTTATTCCCACTTGCCGAGTTCGATTGAAATACTCGAATACTGCCATCGGATGCAGGAGCAAAGATTGTTCCATCGGCCGAGGCCGATGGGGCGCCTCCGCTGAGCGCTATTCGAAAGCGTTCAATTTCATCTCCGAATTCACTGTATGAAACCACTTCCCCGGCGGCATAAAAAACCGATCCCTGTTTGGAACTAGTTGTCAGTATCGCGGTAACCCTCGATGCTTCGGTTTTAAGACTAAAAACAGGGTTTAATCGTTTTGGAGGCGTATTTGGATGACGGCCGGCATAATGAGGAAAAACTGAGACGGCGCCATCATATCCTCCAGCCCAAATTCGACCCTCACCATCCAAGGCTAACGCGGAAACCGATTCGGTAAGTTCAGCATGCGCTATCTCCTCTCCCCAGGGATCAACGCAGATGATTTGCCCGCTGCTTAATGGAATCCAAAGCAAGCCTTCGGCATTTACAACTGGAGCCGCGGATGCTTCGCTTGCCGTATTTATAGTCCACAAAATGCTGCCACGCCTGGAAACGCATAAAATCTTTCCACTCACCAATGGCAGGAATACTCTTCCATCCGAACTGCCCGCCGGCAGCACAGCCATTTCCTCGCCCAACAGCAGTTTCCATCTTCCGGTGCCTCCCGGCGTAACCGCAAAGAGTTCCTGTTTATCATTCTGGATATAAATTGTACCGTCCGCGCCAATCATCAAGAGGCTGCGAAGCCTTCCTCCTGGCCTATAAATCCAATTTACCTCACCCGTTTCACCATTAAGACTGTGAAGGGCCCTATCCTCGGCAATGATGTATACATCGGCGCCTGGTCCTTGGGCCGGAAAGGTGTTTATTTCTCCTCCGAACGCCCTTCGCCACAGGGGCTGGCTGTTAAACGGCTCCAGTTCTCCCGAACTTGCTTGTATCATCATGAGCGTAAAAAAAACGATGCATACAGCCTGCCGTTTCATTACCTGCCCCCTCCCGAATATCGGAATTTCAGAATCGCTTCCGTACACACTGCCCCAAGAAGCTGCAAAATTGTCGCTTATGGAATACCATGGCGCTGAGCTGAAAAAAATTGAACTAGAAAAACATCCATTTAATGCGCACCGGTGAGAAAAACTGAGCGGATTGAATGACAAGATGAGCGCTCGATGAACAGAAAAAGGGAGGGAGATTTGATTATCCATTGTCCGGCACGAAGCGCAGGAGGCTGCAATCTACCTGCTGCAGTAAGTCTGAAGAACTCTTGATTTTATGGATTAGAAGCCCCAAAGATATTGCTTTGAGGAAGATTTTCGGCTGGCCGCGCTGCGTAGCCGCGGGGCGTCTATACTCTTAGGCGTTCATGGCGGTCGCCGTACATCTCGTTCCTGAGGTCTGCCACATCCTTACTCTGCAGGTATTCCTCGAAAGTCATACGGCGATCTATCACGCCCGAGGGTGTAAATTCGATGATTCTGTTGGCAATAGTATTGATAAATTGCTGATCGTGGCTTGCAAAAATAATTGTGCCATCGAAGTCGATTAGGCCATTATTCAGACTCGTGATGGATTCAAGATCGAGGTGACTGGTTGGATTATCCAAGATTAAAACATTCGCCCCGCTCAGCATCATCTTGGCAAGCAGGCAGCGCACTCTTTCTCCTCCAGACAACACGCTAACTCTCTTTAGAGACTCGTCTTGGGTAAATAGCATTCGTCCAAGAAATCCGCGTATGTATGCCTCGTCCTGTTCGGCGGAGTACTGCCGAAGCCAGTCGCTTAGGGATAAGTCGCTGCTGAAGAACCTAGAGTTATCCTTAGGGAAATAATCAAATTTAGCAGTGGCACCCCAGGTAAATTTACCCTCATCGAGCCCGAGTTCCCCGGCGATTATATCCATTGATGCCGTTTTAGCCAGATTATTCGATCCGACAAAGCCTATCTTATCGCCTGCCTGGGCGCTCAAATTCCATGAGCTAAACAATGCTTGCGAATCAAGTCTCTTTGAAAGACCCTTGAGCTCTAAAACAGTTTTTCCGAGTTTACGCTCGGGATTGAAGCTGCAATACGGAAATCGCCTTGAGCTCCGCGGCAGACTCTCCAGATCGAGCTTATCCAATTCCCTCATTCGGCTTGTTGCCTGTTTACTTTTCGAAGCGTTTGCCGCAAAGCGCTGTATAAACCGCCTCAGTTCTTCCGCCCGAGCCTCGGCTCTTTTCCGACGGTCCTTCTGCTGGACGGCAATAAGCTGACTAGCCTGCTGCCAAAATGAATAATTTCCGTAGTAAACACTGATTTTTCCGAAATCAATATCGGCAATATGGCTGCATACCCTGTTGAGAAAATGCCTGTCGTGGCTTACCACAATGACAATACTTCTCATTTTCAGCAAGAAATCTTCCAGCCATCCGATGGATTCGATATCAAGGTGATTTGTTGGTTCATCGAGTAGTAGTATATCCGGATTACCAAATAGAGCCTGGGCGACAAGGACGCGAACCTTGACATCCTCATCGAGCTTCGACATTTGCTTTTGCAGCATATCATCGCTTATCCCCAGCCCGGATAACAGTGTCGCTGCCTCGCTCTCAGACTCATAACCGCCTATTCGCGCGAAGTCGCCTTCCAACTCCGCAACCCTTATGCCCTCATCATCTGTCATCCGCGGTTTGGAATAAAGTATCTCCCTTTCTTGCATAATTTCATAAAGCCTAGGATATCCCCTTATAACTGCATGAATAACCGAATGCTCGTTGTAGGCATCCCGATTCTGCGCAAGAACCGCCAACCTCATTCCAGAACTGATGCTTATGGAGCCCGAATCTACTTCCTGCTCTCCTGAGAGTATTTTCAGAAAAGTCGATTTCCCTGAGCCGTTCGCTCCTATCAATCCATAGCAGTTGCCTGAGAGGAATTTGATATTGACATTCTTAAACAGCAGACGTTTGCCGAAGGAAAGACTGACATCTGAAACGCTGAGCATGATTGATTCTCCATGTGAGCAGGCTAGTTAAACGGGTATCTGAACTAGCATATACCCCCCTCGGGGGTCAACCTCCATTAAATAAACAATTAGTCCAATACCGCCATAAATCCCTGCATCCCGCTCTCGGAGTCTCTGGCAAATCGCCTCTCCAGTTCCTCTAGGGGCAGTGTTGCAAATTCTCCGAATGTGCTCGATGCATCAGAATCGATATCGCGGGTATGACGGATATACGTAGATTGATAGAGTGCAAGGCGCTTGCTCGGATGTATGCCAAACTCCAATACAGCCCGCGCTCCCATTTGAAGCAGCAGAAGTTTATCTTTGAGATCTTCGTCTGAATCAACCGACCAAACGCCAAGATATATGGGGCTGCTGTCGATATTTACATCGCCAACAAATTCCCCCCGAAGCATTTTGTTTTTATCGCCTCCAAGATACGCAACAAAATCCAAGTGTTCGGCAAGCTTTCTATCAGTTGCCAGAAAAGTTCTTTCCCGCGGGTTTAGAGTGAAAATAATCACCTTATCAATCGACTGTCCATAGCTCTTGAACAGTGCATCACGGTAATCTCGCATATCGACGCGGGCTGCAAGCATTTCGTGGCTCTTCTGGATTCTCTTCGCGGTGGTTAATAGCCAGGTATTGAGAGCTGAGTGTACTCCCTTCCATCCTTCCACCTGGGTTTCAAATTCGCTTTCTCTTATACTTCCTTGAAAATATGTCAGAATAACTCGATATAAATCACGGATATTATGATGATGACTAAAGCGCTCTAGAAGCTCAAAGAGAAATATCTCCTTTTTGCGAACCCGCCAAATCGCCGAAACTACTTCGGTGCGAGTTGATTCATTGTAAATTCTAGTTTCATCTTCCAGTCCCTGGAGTTCAAAAAAGCGCCTTTGAAGCGATGCAAAGCGCTTTGTAAGCCCAACCGCTGAACGCTCAAAGCTAATTGTCCACTCAGTACCCCTGCCAACCGTGCTATGTATATCGAGTCGATCCGGACCAAAGCAGCTCCAAACCTGGGCCGTCCCAAGTCCCTCACCCTTCCCATCCGCCTTTGTGGATTTTCCGATAAAGGCCGGACGGCCTTCCGAATCACGCACTAGCAGTTCTGGTGGAATGCCGCTGCCGCTATCCGCAATTTTGAGCTTCACGGAGCCATCTTCGTCCTCGTATAAGGAAATTCGCAGTTTGTTGGGTTCCTCGTTATTCGCCATCGCATCGATGGAATTAGAGGTTAAATTCACCAATGCCCGCCCAATGTTTAGCCAATGGCCTAGAACTACCGGTTTCTGAACTGAGAGATTAATCGTCAACTCGATTTCTTGCTGGCTGGCATTCACATACGGAATCAATCTCTCCAGAATTAAATCCTGCAAATTCACCTCGTGAGCCATGGACATGGCGTCCCGGTACATATTTAGCATGTTTACGAGAGTGGTAGTTTCTCTATTGATATCCTCGATTATTCGTCCCGCATTCGCAGGCGCAAGCGCGTTTACCATCGCCATCAGTGAGCTAAGTGTTTTGCGAGCGTCGTGTCGGGTTCGTCCAATTTCGTCGGCAGCCGGGGATTTTCGACTTGCCTTCCCCACCCTTTTAAGCAAGTCTCTGCTAATCGCGCTGAGACGATAATAAACCATGTTCCGATACACAATGCTGTCTTTCACCTCGAAGCCCTTATGGCGAAAAAAATCAACCGTGTCGTGCTGCTTCTCCCATACATAAAGGTAGATATTGGATTCCTCCGATACCTCCCTAGCCAAGTTTTCGATAAATGCGCTGCCAATACCCCTGCCACGGCCATATGGACTCGTAACAAGCTTGTATATCAGATACTCCGCATTGCTGGATGAAGCATAGGTGAGCAGATAGCCTAGAATCTCGCCCTCTTCTATCCACGTATAGCTATGCTGGTAGTCCTTCGCGGCCGAGGAATCGTAAATGAAGGGAGAGGGAATAATGAAAGTGTCGATATTTAACAGCGGGTTATCGTGAATCCGCCTTTCGTTTTCCTCCGTTAGAATCTGGATTGCTTCCCACCCTTGCATCAATATCTCCGTGCTCTCATTCTACTTTCCAAGTCAGTACATCTTACTACAGAACTTTCTAAGCCGCTAAGCCGACTTGAGGTTGCAAGCAAGAAAAAACTAGATATCCGCAGTACTTCCTGCTATCCTAAGCCCCACCCCACTAGAGGTAGGATATGGAATACAAGAACGCTGAAGAGAACATGGCGATGAAGCAGCTATCGGTTCGGGGTATCACCTGCTCATCCTGCGTAAATGCAATTGAAAGGGCCGTTATGAAGCTGCCGGGGATTGTAGAGGCATCCCTAAATCCTGCAAGCGAGAGGCTGGATATTGTCTATTATGGAAATCAAACCTCCGCAATAGCGCAGGTCATTGAAGATGCCGGTTATGAAGCAAACGAGATTAATCCATTGCGGGAAATAGTGATTCCAATTGGAGGCATGACATGCGCAAGCTGCGCCGCAACTGTTGAAAAGGCGATATCGAGTCTCGAGGGCGTGGTAGAAGTATTTGTCAACCTGGCAACAGAAAGAGCCCTTGTTAAATACAACCCCCGCAAAGTTCGAATTTCACAGATAAGAGCCGCTATCAATCATGCGGGCTACCAGGCAAGGAAAACCGGAAACCAGGTGAGCAAAGTAGAGGAGCAAAAGAAATCCGAGATTAGAACAGTGCTGCAAAAGCTGATTGTATCGGCGGCCTTCACGGTTCCCCTTCTCTACCTCGCAATGGGACACATGGTGGGGCTGCCGCTGCCGCAATTAGCGAATGCGGAAACCAATCCGCTAGTTTTCGGGCTTTCCCAACTCCTTCTTACGATACCCCCCCTGATAGCGGGGAACCGCTTCTATTCAGTGGGTTTCAAGGCTCTACTCAAGGCACATCCCAACATGGATTCGCTAATCGCCATTGGAACTAGCGCGGCATTTCTCTACGGCGTCTTTGCCGTTATCAAGATAGCCACCGGAGAAGTTGCATATGCGAAAAATCTCTACTTCGAAACCGCCAGTATGATAATCACCCTGATACTCCTAGGTAAGTATCTAGAAACAGTTTCGAAGGGGAGAACTTCCCAAGCGATAAAAAAACTCATCGGTCTACAACCGAAAACCGCAATAGTATTGGAAGGCCACTCCGAAATCATCGTTCCCATCGAAGAGGTGGAACCAGGGGATGTGATTCTAGTGAAACCAGGCAGCAAAATACCCGTCGACGGCATAGTTATCGATGGGAACACCAGTGTCGATCAATCGATGATTAGTGGAGAAAGCCTCCCTATAGATAGAAGCGTCGGAGATTCAGTTATCGGCGCGAGCATCAACAAGAATGGAACCATACAAATCCGCGCGAGCAAGGTTGGCGAGGATACCGTACTCTCTCAGATTATCAAACTAGTCGAAGATGCTCAAAGCTCAAAGGCCCCGGTTTCTAGAATAGCCGATGTTATCTCAGCTTACTTTGTTCCAATAGTAATAGGGATAGCTATATTATCGGGTGCAGTATGGTTTCTCGCTGGTAGGCCCCCGGAATTCGCCCTTACAGTTTTCATTTCCGTGCTGGTAATTGCGTGTCCCTGCGCCCTGGGTTTGGCAACTCCAACCGCGATAATGGTTGGAACAGGCAGGGGGGCGGAATTGGGCGTTCTGATAAAGGGAGGACGTCCGCTTGAAACTGCCCACAAAATAGACACAGTAGTTTTCGATAAAACCGGCACCATAACCGAAGGCCGCCCAAGGCTTACCGACATACTAAGCAGCACCGGCAGCATGAGCGAAGATGAGATACTGGCTCTATGCGCCTCCGGCGAGAAAAACTCGGAGCATCCCCTAGGCAATGCAGTGGTAAAAGCTGCCGAGGAAAGGAAGGTGGAAATGAAGGCGATTCGAGATTTTCAGGCAATTCCCGGGAAGGGTGTAAAATACAAAGTCGAAAACAGAGAATTCCACTTCGGGAACCAGGCATTGCTCGATTCGATAGGAATTGAACTCAGCAATGAGGAAGTATCCGGGCGGCCCTCGGCGAAATCATCTGCGAAGTTACCTTCAAAATCGCAGTTCGATACTTCAGCATTCAGCCCCGAAAAGCAATCCGAACTGCTTGCGGAGGAAGGAAAAACACCCATATACGCGGTTGTAGACCACAAATTGGCGGGCATCATCGCCGTTGCCGATACGATAAAGGAAACAAGCGCGGCGGCAATAGCCAAGCTCCGCGAGATGGGAATGAAAATAGCGATGATAACGGGCGACAACCACCGAACTGCCGCTGCTATTGCGCGTCAAGTGAACATAGACACAGTACTCTCGGAAATACTGCCCCAGGACAAGGCTCACGAGGTTAGAAAGCTTCAGAGAAATAAGCTTACAGTAGCGATGGTTGGCGATGGAATCAACGACGCCCCCGCGTTAGCGGTATCCAACGTGGGAATTGCAATAGGCACGGGAACAGACGTGGCCATGGAATCGGCCGATATAGTGCTGATGAATAGCAGCCTGCTGGATGTGGTTACGGCAATCAGACTCAGCCGCGCTACAATGCGGAATATCAAACAAAATCTTTTTTGGGCCTTCGCATACAACACCCTGGGGATTCCAATAGCGGCAGGTGTGCTATTCGCATTTGGAGGGCCGCTACTAAGCCCTATGATAGCCGCAGCAGCAATGGCGTTAAGCTCTGTCTTCGTAATCTCCAATGCGCTAAGACTCCGAAATTTCAAATAAGAAGGGAAAAATGGATAACGATGCAAGCAGGTTCTCAATCTGCTGAAAACAGCACTGGGGCAAAACCAAACCGCAATCACTATGGTTGAGAATAACCGCTACTGCGTGGACGTGTGCAAGCAGCTGCTAGCCATTCCATCGCTGCTGAGAAAGGCAAACAATCTGATACTCCGCCCCCACATTAACAGCTTGCGTGAACGAGCCATAGAAAAGGGCCAGGGAAGGGCAAAGGTTCAAGAGATATTCAACCTAATCACCCAGTATTCCCGCTAAGGCGGCAAGTCTCATCCTATCGCGCCCTACCTCCGGCGCTCTTTGCGCAGGCGCAGCTTGAGCTTTATGGGCAATTCCCAGGCCTAGACCACTGTTTTTATCTGCTATGGCTGCCTAGCCATGCTTACAAGTTTTGAAACGGTGTTCATATTGCGCATGGTTCCGGTTTCAGCGGGAAGCCTGAGTTTCGAGGCGCCCATTCCCATTGGGAAGTGGATATAGACCTCTCTTCCCCTCATTCTAATCACCTCCTTAGTAGGAGGATTGTCAAAGAGTTTCCTATCGATAATGGAATTGGATTGGAAGAACACCCCCACCTTTGATGCCTCGGCTGTTGAAAAGGGATTGGCGGCCAATACGGCCTCAAGCTCCTCTGCGGTGCGAAGTATAGCCTCGGTCTTTAGCCCAAGCTTATTCATTAGAGCTTCTTCGAGGTTTTTCCGAATTTCAGTTTCCGGAAGATCGCTCTCGAAGATAACGTTTCCGCTCTGAATGTAGGTGCGCACATTCTCAAGGCCAAGTTCGACGCAGAACTCCGAAAGAGCCTTCATGGATAATCTGCCTGTGCCGCCAACATTCACTGCGAAGGGCAATGTATCTAGTCACCTTCTCGGGAAGTACAAGACAAGTCTCCCCTATGCGCCAGATGTTTGAGGGCAATGCCCCCTGCTTGAGTATTGTAGGGATTATTCTATCGTTTCTTCGTGATTTCTGCCAATCTGCGTGGCAGCATAGAAAGATGAGTTTTTACAACTTCAGGCGGTGTGAAGGCTAGGCCTCCTTGCCTGCCCGGTCTTTCAGGGCAATCTCGCGAATCCGCTCATCCAGAAAGCGCATCAAACTACTCAGATAGGCTCGCTTCAATCACTCTAAACCCTTTAGACATCCCGTCTCCTCTTTCGCCATGAACTCGGCAATCCTCTTGTTCGCCGCATCCAGGGCCGCCTGCTTCTCGGCTCCTTCGGCCTCCAGCTCATCGATGCGCGCCTGCAACCCTTTTCCATTGAACTCTCCCCATCAGCGGGGACACGCGGCGCTGGAAGATTTGAAGCTCTTCGGGATACTTATAACAGTACGCGGGTACCTCTTCCAGCCCACCAAGGCTCCCTGCGTGGTGATATCCCGTTAGGAATCCAAACGGAAGTCCTCGCAGATATTCCCCGCCAAAGCCGCCACCGACTCCAGGGTGACATCGGAGAAGCGGCCCTCCACAGTCGAGTGACACAGCTCGATGCCGATCGTGCGCCCGTTGGGATTCCCAAAGGTAATCAGATCCTTGTATCCGGTGTATTTTTTCGACCCGGCGCGGTAGGCCGCCTCTGCTGGGAGAATGCATTCAAGCGCCTCGCCCTCCAGGCCCACGATGTAATGGGCCTCCCGTAGTTGTCTCTTCCGCGCTTCCGGCCCTCAAAGAAATTCCGGTTCGCCCGTGCGATGCGGCGTTGGCCACCCAGTAAATCACCAAGGCCCTCACCTCACCGAGCCGGCGGCCCGGGCGGGAAAATCTGTTGACGCTCAAGTGTGCTTTCTCGATGCTCATGAGCAAAATTATAGGGGGCTTGGCGGAATGGGATTTTGAAATATTTCACAAATTGCAGGAAATTTGGGCAAATCGGCCCAAAAAGAGGGACGGAGGTAGGGGAAGGCGCCCCCCAAAATACCCGCCTAAATTCCTACGGGGAGAAAAATATGTGTATGGATATACCACTTGGCCCTCGGGCCGCTTAGAGGGCCGTTATTGGCTGAAAACCTAAAATGAATGGACTCCTCCTTCAAAAAGAGGGAGAACCTGTTATGAAGACGACTTGGTGAGAAGGATGTCTTCATTGTCTTTTGTTTTCATTGAGATAGTGCTTCGATCTTTTACTATTAGGACCGTGGGATCATCAGAACTTGTAACTGCGAACATTACCCAGTTTCCGATGGCCACCTCAACCTTGTAATCTTCCTTCAGCGATTCCCCCAATGTATACATCTCCATTCGACCGGCTTCAACGTCAAAGAACAATACAATCTCTATTCCAAAAAAAATACCTGACCATTTACCATCCAATAGCTCCTCAAGGGCCTTACTGCTATAACTATCTCCCTGGTATCGGCGATAAGAGTAATTTTGACCCCCGGAATCCGTCAGGACAAGCTCGTTTCCCTTGATGGAAGCATCAAACGGCTTACCATCCGTCAGAAAACGGAGGGAATCCTCTTGTTCTGATTCAATCGATAAGGACTTAGACCAATTAGAGCCTTCAAAGCCCAAGCCCCGATAAGAATCTGCTTTGGAATCAAATTCTATGATCGAAATCTCGTTCTCCCAAACTCCGTCAATAACACTGGGCGAATTGCACCCAATGGCGAGCAGTAGCACTGACACTGCCAATAATAGCAATATCTTTTTCATGCAGTCTCCTTTAGACCTAAATCAGTATATGCACATTACACTCAAAAGGGCCGGCGGCACAATGAACCGTCCTCCCAGCGGATCAGCGCCTCATCCCCATCCTGGATTCCCGCCTTCACCATGGAAACGCCCTCAATCCCAGCACAGAAATACTCCGGCTTCTCGCGCCTAATCATATCCGCCGGCGCCCAACGCCACTCGTCTATCTCCGTCCAACGCCAACGGCGTCCCGGCAGCCGTCAGGTCGCAGTATACGCTCTTCGCGTAGGCGCGAAATTGCTCTCTCTCAGTCAATCTACTTGAATACATCCAAGTAGGGCCTTGCCGGCGGCAACTCAAGTTAGGAACGGCGCCAGAAGGTTGGCGTTAAAAGAATGAGCACAGTGTACACCTCCAGCCTCCCCGCCAGCATGGCGGCACTCAGTACCCACTTAACAAGGGGGTGATAGAAGGCATAATTCTTAGTGGGGCCAATCAAACCAAATCCTGGGCCAATATTTCCAACGGTCGCCAAGGCAGTTGAGAAGGCCGTGGCTATATCCGCTGCCTCGAAGATGCTTACCACCGCGGTAACGAGCAGCAAGCAAAGCAGATAGAGAACGAAGAAGCCGCTAACCGAATAAAGGAGATTCTTCTTAACCGGCTCGCCATTGATATGAACCCGGAAAATTCCCCTCGGGCGCGACATATACCTCATTTCCTTCAGGGCAAGCTTGATTAGCGTGACAACACGAATAACCTTAGGACCACCGCCGGTTGAACCGGAACACCCCCCCACGAACATCAGCAGCAGCAGCACTCCCTTTGCCGCCATTGGCCACATATCGAAATCGGCTGTGGCAAAACCAGTTGTAGTGATAATGGACACAGCCTGGAATCCTGCATAGCGGAGCGATTTACCAAAATCCCCATAAAATTTCATAAGCGCCAGAGCAATTACGAGTACTGAAAAAACAATTATAAGAGCATAGGTTTTGAACTCCGTATTGCGCGAGATATCCCTCAAATTCCCTCGCAGCAATTTATAGAAAAGCCCAAAATTCATCCCGGCAATTATCATAAAGGCGATGATAACCCAGTCGATAAAACTCGAATTATATGCCCCAACGCTTGCATCTCTCGGCGAGAATCCCCCCGTGGCCAGAGTTCCAAAGGTGTGCGTAAGCGCATCGAAAAGACTCATGCCTCCAGCCATTAGCAGCACTGTTTCCAAAACAGTGAAACCCAGATACAGAAACCAGAGAATTTTCGCCGTCTGCGTTATCTTTGGAGCCATTTTATCCAAGGTAGGGCCCGGTGATTCCGCTCTAACCAGCTGTACACCGCCAATTCCCAGAAATGGCAAGATGGCCACCGTCAATACAACGATACCCATACCGCCAAGCCAGTGAGTAAGAGAACGCCAAAACAAAACCGATTTAGGAAGAGTTTCGATTGCGGTGAGAATAGAGGCGCCAGTGGTAGTGAAGCCGCTTATAGTTTCAAAAAAAGCATCGGTATACGATGAGACTGCTCCGGAGAGTACAAAGGGAACTGCCCCAACAGCGGAGGCCGCAATCCAACTTGTGGTTACAAGTAAAAAACCCTCTCTTGTTCGCAGCTGCTGGCCTAGGCCATTTTTCTGCCTAGTTAACCACCACAGAAGCGAGCAAAGAACGGCTGTGAAGGCGATAGTGAATCCAAAGGCCCGCGCCGATGCAAGATTCCCGTTGTATATGGCAATCCCCAGGGGCGCCATCATGAAAAGAGAAATAATTAGCAGGAGTAGGCTCACCACATGTAGAACCGGAATAAATCGGATCATAGTCCGGTAACAGCTTTCTCCAGCTTACTTACTTCCTCTCTGAGAGTGATAACAATTATCCTTTCCCCTTCGCTCAGTTTTAGATTCCCATCAGGAAGCTGATACTCCGAACCACGGTTAACCGTTAGAATCAAACTGTTTTTGGGAAGCTCACAGTCCTTTATGGTTTTACCGACTAGAGGCGAGTCTCGATCGAGCAGAAAGTCTATTATCTCGAAATCGCTACCCACAATAGTGTGAATACTGCGGATGTTCCCCTTCCTCAAAATTCTGAGAATGCCATCAACCATCGTATCGGAAACACTTACCGTTACATCCACCCCCAATTCCCTTGCCATTCCCACATAGGAGGCCATTCTGACAAGGGCGATAGTTCTAGTAACACCGTGGTTCTTAGCGTACAAGGCGCTTATCAGGTTTAGTTCCTGATTGCCAGTGGTGCTTATTAGAAGATCGCAACCTTCTAGGAGTCCCGTTTCCGAATTCTCCTCGTCGGAGATATCGGCATTGGTTATCAGGGCCGAAGGGTATCTATCCGCCAGTTCACGGCCAACCGAATAGTCTCGTTCAATAAAATGAACCTTGCGCGCGGGGAGTTTATTTCGAAAGCGATTGATCATCCTCTTCCAGGTTCCGACATTGCTCATCGTCTCATCTTCATCATTGCCAAGAAGATAGTCCGCCACATAGCGGGCAATGCGTCCGCCTCCAACAATCGCAATTCTTTTTAACTCACTCTTTCGCAAGCCGGATGCGAGAATCAACTCATCGGTGTCCTTCGGCTTCGCGATAACATAAAGCATGTCGTTTACGAGTATCTTTGTATCGCCAACGGGAATCGATGTTTCATTATCTCGAGTAATCAGCGGCACCAAAAAATTTCCGGCAAGGTTCTTTCGAATTTCCCTAATCGACTTGCCAATGAATGGACAACCTGGAAGGATGGAAACAGAGGTCAGTGTCAAACCCGAATCGGAGAAGTGTCTCACGGTTCCAACCGCCCCGCGCTCAAGCGAGCGAATAATCGCGTGCGCCGCCTCGATTTCCGGATTTATGATATGATCGATACCGTATAGGCGCTGCCTTATCATTCGCGTACCCGAGTAGGCTACATTCCTAACCCGGGCTACCGTAACAGGTTCAGAATACTCAGCGGAAACTAGGCTGCAGGCTATCATGTTTATCTCGTCGGACTTGGTTACACTGACGAAATAGTCGGCCTCTTCAATGCCGGCCCTACGGAGAATCGGAAGGTTGTTCCCCTCGCCGATAATCACTCTGCAATCCAAACGATCGGCTATTCGCAATCCCTCTTCCGAATTTTTTTCGATTATCGTTACTTCTTTGCGTTCGATAATCAATTGCTTCGCAAGCTGCCAGCCAACTCTTCCGGCTCCAAGAATAATAACATTCACAATACTTGCATGGAACTCACTTCGCGGCCAGCACAGCCTGAGCCGCGGCCAGCCTGGCGATGGGCACGCGGTAGGGCGAACAGGAAACATAGTTGAGATTGGCCTTGTAGCAGAAAGCTATGGAAGAAGGATCGCCGCCATGCTCGCCGCAGATACCGGTTTTCAATGCCGGCTTCACGCCGCGCCCCCTGCGCACGCCCATTTCCACCAACTGGCCCACCCCGGAAGCATCGAGCGTTTGGAACGGATCGAACGGTAGAATCTTCTTCTCGATATACTCGGGTACAAAGGTTCCCACATCATCCCTGCTAAATCCAAAAGTCATCTGAGTCAGATCGTTTGTGCCAAAGGAATAGAAATCGGCATGGGGCGCTATCAAATCGGCAGTTAGCGCCGCTCTAGGAATCTCTATCATTGTGCCGATAAGGTAGTCGATTCTAACATCCACGTTATTTAGCACTCGTTCTATAACCCTCTGCGCATTTGCCCTCAAAACCTCAAGCTCCGCGGTACTGCCTATAAGCGGAATCATTATCTCGGGTTGAACCGCAATTCCCGCCTCAGCCTCTGCAACCGCGGCAGACATGATTGCCTCAACCTGCATATCATAAACCTCAGGATAGGTGATTCCCAATCGGCAGCCTCGATGGCCCAGCATCGGATTGAGCTCCTGCAAGCCCCTAACACGCTTCAATAATTTCCCTGCGTCCGTTCCCAGTTCCTTAGCCAGCTCAAGCACGTCCTTCTCGGAATGAGGCACAAACTCGTGCAATGGAGGATCCAGAAGGCGGATGGTAACTGGCTTGCCGTCCATCACCCTGAATATGCCCCTGAAATCCTCGATTTGCAATTTCAGTATCGGTTTAAGAGCTTCTATCCGCTCCTGAAGATTGTCCGCAATAATCATGCGACGAAAAGAAGTGAGCTTAGCCTCCTCGAAAAACATATGCTCGGTTCGTGTAAGCCCAATTCCCTCAGCTCCAAAATCCACCGCCAATTTCGCATCCTGAGGTAAATCCGCATTAGTTCTAACCATGAACCCATCCTCGACGCCCGTCCTTTTTGCCGAATGCCTTATTTCATCGGCCCACGATAGCAACTCGTTTAGCTCACCACCCAGCGAGGGCTTCTCAAGCTCGACCGAACCCGCATATACCTCTCCATCCGAGCCGTCCAAGGTAATAAAATCTCCCTCTTTGTAAACCATGCCGCCGGCGCTAAAGGTTTTTGCGGCCTCATCAATTACAACAGCCTTACAGCCCGCAACACAGGGCTTCCCCATTCCCCTGGCCACCACTGCCGCGTGGCTGGTCATACCGCCGGTCGAAGTGAGAATGCCCTCCGCTACATTCATCCCGCCGATGTCCTCTGGACTGGTTTCACGGCGCACCAGCACCACCTTTTCGCCGCGAGCGGTCCAGTCTTCCGCCTCATCGGCGCTGAACACCGCCTTCCCCACAGCAGCTCCGGGTGAAGCCTCCAAACCCCTGGCTATGGGCTTCAAAGTCTTCTTCATCCTCGGCGAAATCATAGGATGCAGCAGCTGGTCCAGCTGTTCCGCGGTAATCCGGCTAACCGCATTCCCCCTGCTAATCATGCCTTCATTGACTAAATCCACCGCCACTTTCACCGCGGCTTTTCCGGTGCGCTTTCCATTTCGAGTCTGGAGCAAAAACAGGCGGCCTTCCTGGATAGTAAATTCCATATCCTGCATATCCTTGTAATGCCTCTCGAGTCGCTCCTTAACGTCGACGAGCTGCTGATAAACCTTGGGATTGGCTCTTTCGAGCGAGTTCAATGGCTCGGGTGTACGAATACCCGCCACAACGTCTTCGCCCTGGGCGTTCATCAGGTATTCTCCATAGAAATAATTCTCGCCGGTTGAAGGATCCCGGCTGAAGCATACTCCAGTGCCCGAAGTATCAGACCAGTTCCCATAAACCATCGACTGAACATTCACCGCGGTTCCCAGAAGGTCTCCAATCTTGTTTATACTGCGGTACTTGAGCGCCCGATCGTTGTTCCACGAACCGAAAACCGCGTCGATGGCCCCCCACAGCTGCTCGATAGGATCCTGTGGGAAGTTCTTGCCAACCGTTCTTTCATAGACAGACAGGTAGTTATCGACAACTCTTTTTAAATCGCTCCCATCCAATTCGGTATCAGCCTCAACACCCCTTTGCTTCTTAACAGCGTTAAGAGCGCTCTCGAAATCCTCGTGCGGTACGCCCATAACTACATCGCCATACATCTGGATAAATCGCCGATAGGCATCCCATGCAAAGCGCGCATTGCCCGTGTTGTTTGCAATGCCCTCAACCGCCGAGGAGTTCAATCCGAGATTCAATACCGTATCCATCATGCCTGGCATTGAAACCGCGGCGCCCGAGCGGACTGACACCAGAAGAGGATCGTTCCGGTCGCCAAGTTTTTTCCCCATCTCCCTTTCCAAGCGGTCGAGATTTCTCGCAACCTGCGTTCTCACCTCGTCGGGGTAAGTTCGGTTGTTCCTGTAATATAGAGAGCAAACTTCTGTTGAAATAGTGAAGCCTGGCGGAACCGGAATACCCAGATTGGTCATCTCCGCCAAATTTGCGCCCTTACCACCCAGAAGCTCTCTCATCTCGGCCCTACCCTCGGCCCTGCCAGCGCCGAAATAGTAGACATGCTGATTGCTCATAATTTCCCGCCTAGTCGATATGAATTAGATTTTTAACGTTAGATGATGAATAGCTCTCTGTCAATGAAGCAGCTCCGGAAAGCCCTAGCTTGCCGGGTTCAGGCCCTAATATCCCCATCCGAGGCTGGGATTTGAGATTGCAGGCCTTGTCCAGGGATTCGGAGCCCTAGTAATCGAAGCTCCTCGATCCTAAGCCGCGATATAGTCTTGCAAATACTGACTTCTAGAGGGGTGGCGCAGCCTATCTAGAGCCTTCTTCTCGATTTGTCTAATCCGCTCCTTCGTAAGGCCATAGAAATTGCCTATGTCCTTGAGCGAGAGCGGTTCTCGCCCACCTAGACCGAAACGATGCCTGATAATCTCCGCCTCCTTATCATCAAGCGTATCAAGAATCGATTCAATATCATCCGAAAGCGAACTCATCAGAGCCAGCTTGTCGGGGCTATCGTAAAAATCATCTTCGATAAACTCGCCCAAGGCAGAAGAATCGCTCTCCTCATAAGCCGGCAACTCCAAAGAAATCGGATCCCTGCTTATCGCTAGAAGATTGCTTACATCATGGACTTTTATGCCTGTGATATTGGCAATCTCCTTATCGCTCGGATCGTCTCCGTTTTCAGCAAGCATTCCCTTGCGTACCTTCTCAATCTGAACCAGTTCGTTCACCCGATTCAGGGGAAGACGAATCATTCTGGATTTCTCGTATATCGCCTTCAATATGGCCTGCCGAATCCACCAAACCGCATAGGAAATAAAATGATAGCCCTTATCGGGATCGTAGCGCTCAACCGCATTCATCAGTCCAATATTTCCCTCGCTAACAATATCCTCTAGAGGCAGTCCCTGGTTTTGGTATTGCTTCGCCACGTTGATAACAAATCTCAAATTAGCTTCTATTAGCCGCGCCTGCGCTCCCTTATCTCCTGCAAGCGCCTTTCTGGATATCGCATCCTCCTGCTCCCGAGTAAGAAGCGGAATTCTGTTAATCTCCTTTAGATATGTTGAAAGCGTGGATTCTTCATCATGTATCATAAGGTCTCCTAGCTCTCATAGGCAATAATTATGCCATGTTTGAATAAGAGATTGTATGATATATAATTAGCTCATTTCCGCTATGATAGTGTAGCGGCGATAAGCTTGTTTTTACCGCTTCAGAAACGGTGAAGTCCAAAATCTTGGGTAAAACTGACCCATCTTGTGATTTCGGAGAATATTGCGCGGCAAAATGACCCACTCCACATATCCGATCCCCCCATATCGGATCAAATGAGGTTTTATTCGCTTTAGCTAAGAGTCGCTTCTCGAAGCTCCGGAGAGTGGAATTCATCGACATTTCCACTTGACCCCCGCTCTTTCCATTCCGTATATTTTCATCGGGTGATTTTTAGCTCCATCTATCGGGAGTGAAGAGTTGCTACAACAATTTGATTTCGTGAGGATTCAAGATGACAGTCAAACCTCTGAAGGATCGGGTCTTGATTAAGGTGATGGAGGCGGAGACAAAAACCGCCTCAGGCATTTACATCCCGGACACCGCCCAGGAAAAAACACAAACCGGTTCGGTTATTGCCGTCGGCGACGATAAAGAGTCGATTACCGTTAAGGCTGGAGATAAGGTAATGTACGATAAATACGCCGGCACTGCCATCAGCATTGATAATGTTGATCATCTCATTGTCAAGTCTTCGGATATTTTGGCCATAGTAAGCTAAAGTCGCCTCTGTGGTAGAAAGGGCCCTCCTAACGGATGGTCCTTTTTTGTTGAAGCAGCCAGGCGACTATTATGATGATCCTGCCGTCAAAGCTGCTCGAGTTGTGCCTGTTCCAAAGATTGGAAGTACTTAAGTTGACAATTCTTTCAAGGCCTTTACGTATTGGATGCGCTGATAGTAGGCGCCGTGCTTCTTGAAGCTGAGCAGGCCTTGAAAATCCGAAATCGTGGAATAATTATGCCTTTTCATCCAGGTTTCCAAGTTTTCCTTGATTGCGGCCATTGCGCTAAGGCCCTCTCGATATAGAACGCTGCATAGCTGCACCGCATCGCCGCCGGCCAGTAGCGACTTTATTACATCAGGAGCCCCATGTATGCCGGTAGAGGAAGCTATATCTAGGTTAGTGAGATTGGATACAATTCCAATCCACCTAAAAACTGGTGTGAACTCTTCTCGAACAGAGAGGGGGTTGCCGGGTTTGAATTCAATCTTCTCGATGTCGATATCGAATCTATAATAGCGATTGAAGAGGGTTAGGCCATCGGCGCCAGCCTGATGCAGCCTTACAACAAGATGCGGTAGCGCCGAGAAATACTGACCGATCTTTACGGCTATTGGTATCTTCACTACCCTACGTGCAAGTTCCACTACGGCCACTAGTTCATCCTCCAATTGAGAGGCTCCTATTTTCGAACTTGTGGCCAGCGGCGCAACATTCAACTCGATTGCGTTTGCGCCGACTTTCTCAATACGCCGAGCGTAATCTGCCCACCAGTTCGTGGAATAGCAGTTCAAACTGGCAATTATCGGCACATCCACCAATCGAACGCTGCTCTCAACGAAGCTAAGATACTCATCCGGCTCGAGAATCATGCCCATTTGCTGCAGGTAGGATTCCGCCTCAGGATGGGATTCACTTACTTCGGTTCTCGTCTGTTCGACTGCGGCGGCAATGTCTTCTTCAAACAAAGATTTGAGCACAACGGCGCCGGCGCCGGCCTCCACCGCCTTCTTCACTCCTTCCACACTCGCGCTCAAACCTGATGACGATACAATCAGGGGATTGGGCATTCGAAGCCCCATGAAACTAGTCGATAAATCCATAACTAAGGATAGTAACCCGTTAGGCGCCAGAAAGCTATGGCCAGGGGGGAAGCAAGTCTCCGAAAACGCTGTCTTTTACTTAAAACGCTTCCGCGTGCAGCCCCCATCTCGAAGAATTCTTGCCCCGCGAGCTGACTTTCGCATCCGCGAAAACCTACCGGACTTAAAACTCAAGGCGAGGCCACAGCACCGAGTCAAAACTATTCTTGATTTATAAGCCTGTAACAAAGCATCAGCCCCAAGTTCGAACGGCCTCGAACTATTCTTGACCTACCGGCTTCAAAGGGCTATTTTCTCGCATAGCCTTGGTATCAAGCTCCCGCCCCTAAGGAGTCAATCAAAATGGAATCGAAAATCCCAGTTGCCATCCTTGGCGCCACCGGAACCGTTGGTCAGAAATTCGTCTTGCTGCTTCAGAATCATCCTTGGTTTGAAATAGGTGAACTCGCGGCCTCACCACGTTCAGCCAACAAAACTTACAAAGATGCCTGCGCTTGGAAACAAGACAAACCAATTCCGAGCCTGCTGCGCGATAAGCTGCTGCTCGAGGCCGGCGCAAAGTTGTCGAGCCGGATTCTCTTCTCCGGGATGGACTCATCGGTTGCCGGACCCATCGAAGAGGACTACGCCTCAAGGGGACATATCGTGATATCCAATTCGAAGAATCATCGGATGGATTCGGATGTTCCAATCATAATACCCGAGGTTAATCCAGATCATTTTGAAATTACGAAAAAGCAAAGATTCATGGGGGCGATAATAACCAATTCCAACTGCGCGATTATGCCCGTGGCCATGGTTCTCGCTCCGCTCCACCGGGAATTCAAGGTTAAATGGGTGCAGCTTTCTTCCATGCAGGCAATCAGCGGAGCCGGTTATCCCGGGGTACCATCCTACGATATTCTAGGCAACATAGTGCCCTTTATCGAGGGGGAAGAATCCAAGGTGGAGACCGAGTCGCAAAAAATACTCGGCCGACTGAACGGGGATGTTATAGAACCAGCGGATTTCATAGTCAGCGCCCAGTGCAACAGAGTTCCTTTGATAGACGGACATACTATCAATTTAAGCATGAAATTCGAAAGGAAACCGAGCCCGCGGCAGGTAAGGGATATTCTAGGGGCATGGAAGTCGCTTCCACAGAAAAAAAAGCTGCCAACGGCTCCCCGTAGTCCAATTATTGTGTTTGAAGAGGAAAACCGGCCTCAGCCGGCCCGCGATATTCGGCTAGAAAATGGCATGGCCGCCTGCGTAGGCAGAATACGAGAATGCCCTATCGGCCATATCAAGATGGTTGTATTGGGCCACAACACGATTCGAGGCGCGGCCGGGGCGGCCATACTGAACGCAGAAGCCTATATAAGTCTCGGCTACTTTCAATTGAAGCCATCGGAACCGGTTAAAACGAGGGCACCGGGCTAAACCGTATCGGGGAGTCGGAAGGGCCTGCGTTTAAAATTCCTTAAGCGCTAACCATAGGGCTCCAAAAAAGCTCGAAGCAGAGCCACGCCCAAGTATAGGAAGACACTGAAAGCCGTAACCAAACCCGAAATAACGATTCGATTTATTCGCAAATCAGTTCGAAATGGAAGTGTTATCGCATAGCCGAGAGTTGAAAACAAACCCGAAATCGCGCAAACGGCCAGTGTCCAAGTCTCAATCACGATAAGGGAAAGCAGAGTGTCATCAGTAAATTTCTGGCGAGTCCCGACAATATAGAAATACAGAATCAGCAGGGAAAAAACAAAGAGCAAGGCCGTAAGTCTTCCGAAGATGCTAGGAAGCCAAAATCGCCGTAGGCGCCAAGCAATTCTGGTTTTCAATACAAGTCCTCCACAAGCTCAAAACTCACCGCAAGTTGTTAAATACCATCTCCCATACTATCATGCCAAACAATGTCGGAAATGCAAAAGCTAAAAATAAAATCGAAACTAGTCAAACTAACCCCAATACCCACTCGCCTCAAGCCAAAACTGAAGGTTCCAGGGCCAATACGCGCGGTGCTATTCGACATATATGGAACCCTGCTGATATCCAACAGCGGCGAAATAAGCCACGCCAAACTAATCTCCGGCAAAGGCAGTATCAAACACGGCGAACATAGGGTTAAAATCAATGAGCTCTTCAAGGTTTGCGGCTACAAACCCTCAAAGGAGCTGAGCGCCCATCTAGTGAGCAGCACGCTAAGACAGAAAATCATCGAACGCCACAAAGAGCTACAGGCCCAAGGCATAGAGCATCCCGAAGTAGATATCCGCGATATCTGGAGGAAGGCCCTAAACAACCTTTGGGAAGGCAAAATGCTGGTCGAGTCTCCCTCTCCTTTTTCTGTTGACCTGCTGGCGCTTCAATACGAACTCGCCACCAATCCTGTGTGGCCCATGCCTGGATTCCCGAGCATTATCCGCGAGCTTCGCGACATGGGGCTAAGACTTGGAATAGTTTCCAACGCACAGTTCTACACCCCTCTCGTTCTCCAAGAGATATGCAGCAAAACAATCTCGCAAATTGGATTTGAAAAAAGCCTGTGCTCGTGGTCTTACAAGCTCTCTGAGGCCAAACCCTCTATCAACATATTCAAAGCACCGTTGGCGCAACTTGATAAAGATCAAATAAGGGCCGCTGAGGTTCTATACATAGGAAACGACATGTTAAACGACATAGCAAGTGCATCCAGGCTTGGCTGCAAAACCGCGCTATTCGCGGGAGATGAGCGCTCATTGAGGCTTCGAGAAAATAACCCTGAGGCAAATATCGAACCCGACATGGTAATCACAAAACTATCAGAACTCAGTATACTTGTAAGCACAAAGGAGGCAGTAAATGGCCGGTAAAAAGGAACATTCGAATAGAACCAAATCGAGAAATCCCGTGGGGGGATTTTTTGTAACTCTTCTAATACTCTTAATAGTCGGTGGCGTTGTATTCTATTTTGGCTGGATGCAGCTTCGCCTCCAAGAAAGTGAATACGCAGTGATATACAGGAAGTCCCACGGTTATGAAGCGGAATTAGTTAGAAGCGAAGATTTTGACTGGCGGTGGGAGGCCCTGATTCCAAACTATCTCACCCTCCACAAATTCAATCTGAAACCCCAATCCGTAGATATAAGGCAAAACGGCGTTTTGCCCTCAGATGAAATCTACAAGGAAATTGCTGGTGATGACATCGACTTCAGCTGGGAAATCGAAGCAAGGATTAATTACCGCGTTAACCCGGATATCCTATTATCGCTCGTGGAAAGTGGTTTCGATAATTTAGACTCGTTTTACGAGGATTATGAAACCAAGCTCAACTCGGCTGTGCTAGATATAATGAACCAGGCCATGGCAAGCAATTCAAACGAAGCGGCGGCAGGAGATAAGGAGTGGTTTTCCGAATCCATAAGGAACAGCTCAATTGATGAAAGAGTAGACATAGTTGAAGCGACTCTTATCAGATGGAAATATCCTGACATGGCTCTCTACGCTGAAGCCCGCCGCCTAATACTCGAAACAATGCAGGCTCGCCAGGCAGTGATTAGCGAAGTCGAAAATCTCTCCGCCAGGTTTGAGAGCACTCAAGAAAGCCGGTTAAAGATGCTGAGGGGCTATGGGCAGCTTCTCGATGAATACCCTATTCTGATAGAATTTTTTGAACTCGAGGGGGTTCCCATCGAATCCATATTACCAACGACGATAGAATAGCTGCTCAATAGGCCGTATCAAAATAAAGCGCCCGCCTTCCACCATTAATTCAACCGAGGCAGACTCAAAGCGATTGCTCATGCTTAACGCGCCCGAAGCCCAATCCACGGCATCCAGCTTCCAGGTCAATCCCGTCGATCGAATCAACCAGGGTCCATTGTCAATCGGGAACAGTGATATCGTGGAACCAACATCGCCCTCCAATTTCGTATTCTCCTCGATGCTTTCAATCATATCCTTAGCAGTAAACCAGTCAGTCAGGCGGCGCTCTCTGGAAAACAGCTTCATCAGAGCCAAAGTATGGTCCAGTCTCCCCTCGCCGCCCCCAATTAGCGCAATAGCCCCGCACCCACGCCCTATCAGCCACGAAATTCCAAGTTCGGTATCAGACTCATCCTTATCTCTTTCTGCAACCTCGACAACGGGGCGCCTATCAAGAAGCTTCGAATCGGATATTGAATCCATATCCCCAACGATTCCCTGGGGTTCAATTCCAGCGGACAATGCCATATCCAAGCCCAAATCTGCCGCGCAAACCAAATCGTCCGGTCTTATTATGCATCCAATCTGTGCAGATGAGGGTCCGGCTCCTCCAATGAAAAGAACTCCACGTCGCATCGATATCTCCTTTCCTAAAGTGCATCTTCGCCGGAGCACTTCCAAACTAAGGCCATCTGTAGCAATCAAACTCCGCTAAAAATTCAAATTGCTTCGGATTCCACCGATAAGTTGATATGTGGATAAGGATGTCCACTAAATTTACAACTGGTCAACATCAAGGAGGATGTAATGATCATTAATCACAACATGAGCGCAATTTTTGCGACGAATCGGAGCAAAATCAACGATTCGAACTCTCTGAAAAGCATGGAAAAACTCTCATCCGGACTGCGCATTAACCGAGCAGGGGATGATGCATCCGGACTCGCCGTATCTGAAAAAATGAGAGCTCAGATACGCGGGCTGCGGCAGGCAAGTAGAAATGCGGCAGACGGTATCTCGTTCATCCAAACAACCGAGGGATATCTACAAGAATCCTCGGACGTTCTCCAGAGAATTCGCGAGCTATCCATTCAGGCCTCAAACGGAATTTACTCTGCGGAAAACAGAATGCAAATTCAAGTTGAAGTTTCTCAGCTCGTCGATGAAATAGACCGCGTTGCATCACACGCCCAGTTCAACGGAATGAACATGCTCACCGGGCGCTTTGCCCGATTTGACGGGCTCAATGTGATTACTGCCTCCATGTGGCTCCATATCGGCGCTAACATGGATCAGAGGGAAAGAGTTTTCATAGGAACGATGACCGCGGAAGCCCTTGGTGTAAGGCAGCTTGGCACGGGGCAAATAATCACCGTATCCACCCCCGAACAGGCCAACAGAAACATCGGCATCGTTGATGCGGCTCTAACGCAAATCAATAAGCAGCGAGCCGATTTAGGCGCTTATCAAAATCGCCTTGAGCATGCCATCAAGGGATTGGATGTGGGAGCCGTCAATTTGCAGTCTTCAGAATCCCGTATTAGGGATCTGAATATGGCAGAGGAGACCGTGGAACTAACTAAGCATCAGATATTGCATCAGGCGTCCAACGCAATGCTTGCCCAGGCCAACCAGCAGGGCCAATTGGTTCTCCAATTGCTGCAGTAGAATCCCGCATAACACCAAACCCGGCCTTAGGGCCGGGTTTTTCTTTGCCGCGGCATTAAGTATCAGAATGCATCCCAGAGCTTCCTCCCCTTGACCCCCTTGGAACCCTCCACTAGTTTTCAAAAACATGGAGCTGGCGCCGATACACATACCCGATACCCTAAAAAGGGCCGCAAGAATTTTCTCGGACGCGTCCTTTCAGTGCTGGCTTGTAGGCGGAGCCATTCGGGATGGATTACTAGGCCGCGAATCGTATGATTACGATCTGGCAACCGATGCAGCGCCAAGGGATGTAATCAAGCTCTTCCGCAGAACTATACCCACCGGAATAAAACACGGCACCGTGTCTATCATGCTAGGAAGGTATCGATTCGAAACCACCAGTTTCCGCCAAGACGGACCCTACTCGGATGGCAGACGACCCGATAGGGTGTTGTTTTCCGAAAACATTGATGGGGATCTTGCCAGACGAGATTTCACCATAAACGCCATGGCTTGGGACCTGATAAACCGCAGATTATTCGACCCTCACGGGGGCAGGGAAGATTTAAACAAGCGGCTGATAAGGGCAATCGGCAACCCACAGGAACGCCTTCGGGAGGATGGACTCAGATCCATACGGGCATGCAGACTCGCATCGCAATTGGGATTCCACATTCATCCGAAAACACTAGATGCCATAAACGAAACACGTTCAAGCATTAAGGCCCTTTCCGCCGAGCGAATTTGGGAGGAGTTCAAGAAGATTCTTCAAACCGAAAAACCATCCGTATCCTTCCTGCTGTTCAAGCAAACCGGTTTAATTGAAGTTCTATTTCCCGAGTTTGACATCCGACCGGCCTCCTCGCTGGAAACACACAAGAGAACTGATTTTTTAATCTGCCTAAGAGCATGCGATTTGGCAAATCCGGAAAACTTCTCTCTGCGTGCGGCCGCGCTTTTCCACAGGCTTGGCTACCCCGCTCATCCGGCAAGAAACAAGGACTTATCACCTCCTAAAAGCGCCGATATGGCCCTATCTATCCTAAGGCGCTACAAGGCATCCAACTCCGAAAGCGGCAGGATAACCGATATGCTTAGCAATCTGAATTTTCAATACTCCGGCGATTGGAGCGATGCCGAGGTAAGGCGTTTCGTATCCCGTATCGGCGCTAGGCAGGTGCATACTCTTATTGAACTAAAGCACGTAATAGCCCGCGCCAACCTGCCCTTCACTACCTCATACAAGGTCTCCAATGGAGATTCGGAAAACCAGGCGGCAATTTCAATACTCGAAAGCATGAGACAACTTCAAAATCTGACCGAGCGCGTGAAGCTGATAATCGAATCTAACAATCCATTGTCTATTGGCGATCTGGCAATAAACGGCAATCAGATAATAGATAATTGCCGAATCGAGACCGGGCCAAAATTGGGCAAACTGCTGAGTTTCCTTTTGGAATGCGTTCTGGAAAACCCGAAGGAAAATAGCTACGATCAACTGCTGCGGCGAAGCCGAAGCTGGCTGAACGAGCGCTCCTGAATCCAATATCAGAATAACGACTAGGAGCTATCCGCTGCGCTCTCAAGTAGCCATTTGCTCATAGGCCAGCCTCGCGGCCTCCTGCTCAGCGGATTTCTTGTTTGCGCCCCTGCCGGGTCCATAGTTCTCGCCATTGATTTGCACGGTCATCCAGAAAGTCTTCTGATGATCGGGTCCGGACTTGCGTTCCAGCATGTACTTTGGATAACTGCGAAAGCGTTTTTGAACCAACTCTTGAAGAAGAGTCTTATAGTCCTTGCGATGCCTATCCGCAAGCACCAAATCGATCGGACTATGTATGCTCTTCAAAACAAATTTTGCTGCCTTGCCATAACCCGAATCCAAATACAGGGCGCCAACCAGGGCCTCTAAGCAATCACAAAGCAGAGCTTTTTTCTTTCTGCCTCCGGAGGCTTCCTCGCCTCTGCCAAGATGCACAACCGAATCAATACCCAGCTTCAAAGCAATTCCGGCAAGCGTGTCTTCGCTAACTACATGCGCCTTTATCCTAGCTAGAGCTCCCTCTGAACGCTCCGGGAGCAAGCGTATAAGATAATCGGCCACAATCATGCCGATAATGGAATCCCCTAAAAACTCTAGAGTTTCATTATTGCTGATATTCGCGGAAGTCTCGTGAACAAAGGATCTATGACAAAGGGCCAGATCCAGATTTTCAAGTCTCTTGAACCTCAACCCCGCCTTCTTCTGAAAAAAGAGCAATTCCTTGCGCCGCGTGCTCGAAACTTCGGGAGTTCGTAAAGGAATTCGCACTATTCTTTTGCTTTTAGCTGCTCCTCGATATATGCCAAGGCATCTTGAACTTTTTCAAACTCAGTCGCCTTTTCATCGGGTACGGAAACACCCAATTCCGAATCTATTGCATAAAGCAATTCATAAGTATCCAAACTATCGGCTCCAAGATCCTCACGGAATCGGGAGTCCAAGGCAATCTTGTCCTTATCAACCTCGAGTCTATCGGCGATAAGATTCTTAAGCTTTTCAAACAGTTTGGTGTCCATACATCACTCCTTAAATCAGCTTACAACTTTAGGTTCGACAACCTGATTGCCCTTATAAAAACCGCATTTTGGACAAACACGATGACGCACAATTTTGTTTCCACAGTTGAAGCACACAATAAGTTTGGGTACGGAAATTCTCATGTTTATCGAACGTCTCCGGCGGCTTTTAGCCTTTGAAGTTCGGAATTTTGGTACCGCCATATGCTTCCTCAACCATTTTTCGGTGATAATACTATGTGGGTCCCCATATCCGTCAAGTACCGCGGGCCAGCAGAGTGAGTATAGCTCTACTGCCGGAGATGCGAGAAGCGCAGCGGCTCTTTACCTAGTCCTTACTTCGGGCTATCCGGTTCGGGGCGCCGTCTTTAACAGGATCGCCGCTGAATTCGAGTATATCTAGCCGCTTCAACGGGAACCCTGTACTCAATTTTTCGAATGGGTTGTTTGAGTAACCCGCCGCACAGGCATTGCCCGCGAATCAACGGCCGCGCCGATGGGTCTATTGAACTGTGGCCGGCGCCGGAGCCCTCCCTAAAATCCGCCGCGCCTATCGAGCTTTTTTCGAGTCTTTTCAGCAGACCGTTCTCACCTTCGATAGGGAACTTCGGAAATCAGGCAGAAATTCACATCGCTGGCGGACAATGTGGTATGGGCGGCAATGAATCCCGAATCTCGGCTCATCACCTGCACAAGGCCGACGCCATCGGGAGCGCTTCTAACTTCGATGTGGGCGGCTCCCACGGCTAAGAAACCCTGTGCTCCACCTTCCTAGGGCAGACTAGCCTGCCTTATCCGAGTTTCCCGGAGATTGACCAGTTTGGCCGGCGGGGGCTTGGGCAGGCCGCGAGATGAGAATCGGAAAAAATCGGGAGTATTGAGAAATTGCTGGAAAAATCGTGTTGATGAGAATTTCGAGCAAAGTCAATTCTCGTTAAGTTCGCTTGGCGCCGTGGGATAGTCAGCCAAAACTGATTAGTGTATTCTACACGATATGCGCTTCATGAATCGAAAATTCTTGTTTGGAACGCTTTTAACACTGATATCCTGTGGCATACTCCCGAATCGAGCCATAGAAGTAGTCGATGATTTTTATGAGTATCAGCAAGATGGCAGTGCGAATTTCCCGGAATATATGTTTGCCGACATGGAAGTGGCCTTGCAGGCTAGGTTTGCCTTGAGCCAGCGGGAAATGATTTATGGCGCGTATATCTCTCATAATAGAATCGAGACAAGCAGGCGTATTTCGATTGAAGAGAACAAAACAAGGGAGATTGTAACCTATATTTTCATGGTTACAGGCGAGAATGGAGAAACTCAGGAAACCCTAATGCTCGAGCGCCATGGAACTTCCGAACCCTTTCAAATTACAGCCTATGTGATTGAGGGCATCTCTTCTTTCTATGAACCGGCGCCGAAAAGCATTACCTAATCCGCGGCTCCAGGGGCTTCCCTGCTAATCGTATAAGTAAGGGTGCGGAGGCGAAGAGGCCTAATCTTATGCTTGGGCGTCAGGTCCAATACCCCGGGGCGGCAACCGCCAAGGCCTCGCTGCCCCCCGTCTATGTTTACATGAATGTCCGCATCTCTAATTATCTCATGGGCGTGAGCGGCAAGGGCAATTGCTTCTCGTGGCGCAAAACCCGCGGAGAAATCAATTCTGCTATGCTCAGAAGCGGTGAATACTATGGCGGAACCACCATCTGAAAATGCCACTCTTCGAACCTCCGTGCGATTTCCATTCTCCTGGGGTTTCAAATAATCATAGCCAAGCTTCTCCACCTCCGCCTCGTGCAACCCTACAACCGCGCTAGTCTTCCTATCGATGTAGCATTCCTGTGGACCAAGTCCGTACCAGCTTACCCGGCTATAACGCGCGGGGATAATCATCCGGCTGCCAAAGCGAAGCATCTCCCGCCGTGGCAGTCCCCGCATATTTACAAGAACGCTGCCATCGTTTTTAAAAAGTAATTTCCAGGCGAATTTGCCTATGAAGCCCCTGATACGAAAATACAGCGCAACTTCTAAGCCATCCGAACGAAGCTTCGATTCCCAGTTTTTCAATCTGCGTCTTCGTCCAGCCGATTCCCAGGCTCTATCTACTGCCGCCCGTCTGAGCAACTTATTCGAAACCAAGGCCCCAAGGTTTGGGCCAACGCCAAAACGTTCATTGTCGGTTGGCGCGCGAAAGAAATCTGGCTGCAATGGACCGGAAAGTATGTTGCCCTTGCCGAAATCGAGAACTTCGAGGGCGCCTTTATTCAAATCAATTATGGCGCCGATCTTGCTGCTCGCGATTAGGAATCTTTCATCTTGCCGCTCATGGCGCCAGCGGCCTGGCTCCGGCTCCTGATTTCCTACACCAGACTCGGCGATTCTCTCGGGTTTCTCAAGCTTCAGATGTCCAAATATCAGATCTGAGGCCACAGCATTCCCTTGGGGCTTTGGTATCGGAAACTGAAATCTAGCCACCAGGTGCTTCGCTGGCGCCCAGTTCTTCTCTTTGAGCAGACGGACAAAAAAGTTTAGATAAGCCTCGCCCCCGCCCGAATAATCCGCAATGCTCCTAAAAAGACTTACCCCTCGTTCCTCGCCCGGGCCCAAATCAGGTTTGCGCAGGCTGCCCTCGCCTAGAACGATGCCATCACGCTCCAGTGTCCAGTCTATCTGATAGTCGCTGAAATCTTTGTGGGAGTGCTTGTTGCGCAGCGTAATCACACCCCGTTCAATATCCACCATGCGAATCGAAACCGGGGCATATAAGGTTTTCACCTCCTCTAGCATCGGCTTGGCCCTTCGATCGGCGCTGAAGATGCCATCGGCACAGAATATTCCATCGTTGGGGAAATCTCCAAAGTCTCCCCCATATGCCAGATATCTTTGCCCCTCATCCGAGAAGCGATAGAGCGCTTGGTCGGCAAAGTCCCATATAAAAGCGCCCGCGATATTGGGGAAGCGATCGATTTCCTTCATATAATCCGAGAAGCCTCCGAGGCTGTTCCCCATAGCATGAGCGAACTCGCAGAGAATAAACGGTTTGCGGCGGTACTTATGCGGCCAAAACAGACATCCAAAAGGACTGCCCCTTTCTCCGAGAACCGCCCTAAACACTCTGCCCTTCCCCACCTTTCTCAACGCGCCTATGCTGGGATACATCAGGCTAAAAACATCTGAGTGCTTCAACTTATGATCGCCCTCATAATGTATGGGGCGGGTGGTATCCAGAGCCAGGGCGGACTTCTTCATCTCCCTGAGATTGCTCCCCTGCCCGGCCTCGTTTCCCAGAGACCACATAATCACGCAGGGATGATTGCGATGACTGAGAACCATCCTCTCCACTCTATCAACGCAGTTCTTACGCCAAATCGGCTTAGAAGCTGGCAGTACGTGCCGCAGCCCGTGGCTCTCCATATTGGCCTCGTCTATCACATAGAATCCGAGGCGGTCGGCTGCATCATAGAGCGCCGTCTGATTAGGATAGTGGCTACATCGGATGGCATTGATATTGTTCCGCTTCATGAGAATCAAATCGGATTCGATGATTTCACGTGGTACGGCCTGGCCAAATTGGGGATGGAAATCATGCCTGTTCACACCGTACAACTTCACCGGCCGCCCGTTCACCTTCAGCACGCCAAATTTCGTACAATCGATGTCTACCTGTCGAAACCCCCAAGCCAGTGAACGAACATCCAAAACTCTGCCGTCCTCTTCGCTCAATTCGAATACAAGACTATAGAGATTTGGCTCGTCCGCGCTCCATTTTCTGGGGTTAACCACTCTGATGGAAGTTTCGACGACTGTGCTTCTGCCGGTTTGATACCTTACCGGAGTTAGGGGACAGGATGCCACTATGCTCCGGCCGCCGGCTTCGTAGAGATAGCAGCGAACAAACCTCTCTTCGGAATCGGCAAACCGGAGCGCATCAAGGGTGATTGTTACGGTCAAATCGGCATTGATGAAATTACTATCGAAGCTGCAGCGTGCAAAAACATCGAATATGCCGCCATCGGGCGCTGCAATTAAACTGACAGATCTAATAATCCCGCCCAAGCGCCACATATCCTGATTTTCAAGATAGGTGCCGGCGCAGTTTTTTATTACTTTGACATCAATCTGGTTGTTCCCCATTTTCAGATAAGGGCCAACAATGAATTCAGCCGGAGAGTAGGTGTTCTGCGTATAGCCAACTTCTTCGCCATTAATCCGAATCCAGGCTGCCGAGCGTATGCCCTCGAAACGCAGTGTTACATGCGGGAGCCGTTCCTTCCATTCCGGGGGAATCTGAAATGACTTACGGTAGTATCCAGTGGGATTGTCCTTTGGATCTATAGCGGGCGGATTTCTGATATCGTGGTTCAACGGATAATCCATGTTCAAATACTGAGGGACTCCATAGCCGTGAACTTCCCAATTGGACGGAACCTCTACACTCTGCCAATCGACGCCCTCAGGCTCAAGTGAGGGATTGATTAGGAATTTGAAGTTCCATTTTCCATCCAGATACATCACCCATGGGCTTTCCAGTTGAGCCGAAGTATCGGGAATCGTGGGCGGGTGCTGAAACCTTCCGGGTAGCTTGTTTCTTCCAACCACCTCGGGATTCTGCCATTCCTGGGTGTGAAGTCCGTTAGCGGGGATACGATATCTCTGCCTCACAATCCGTATCATAATGGACTTGCTCGAATTGAGCCAAGATTCTAGAATTCTATTCGAACACTGCTGATAGCGGACAGGCAGAACTGACTGCAGACAAGAGGCGAAACCGAGCGGGAGATTAACGCTGAACTACTAGATTGGGGGTGTGAAGAGATGGAGCTTAGTTGGAAAAACTTGGATGAAACGGATGCCCTTTCACGATTGGCGAACATGAATAGGCGGATAGATTTGGCCAAGGAGCTATCTAGAGATAGAGCGCTTAACTGGAAAATCGATTCCGGCGCCGGTCTCTCGTTTTACTACGGCGCTTCTCTGCTCACCGCTTCACACATCGACGCCCTTGGAGAATTGGCGGATGAACAGGAGCTAATTGGAAAATACAAGGCTCTGCTCAATGGCGAAGTTGTTAACACTGGAGAGAGGCGGCGCGTTCTCCACCACCTTGCCCGGGGACAACTTGGAGAAGATGTTGTTGAAGATGGTATCAATCTGAGGAATTTTTATGCCCAGCAGAATACAAGGGTGAGGGAGTTCTCGGAAAGAATTCATGCGGGACAAATAATAGGTTCGACGGCGAAGCGATTCGATACCATAGTTCAGGTTGGCATCGGCGGCTCCGACCTTGGCCCCAGGGCCCTGTATCTGGCCTTGGAAGGAATCCATAAACCGAAGATGCAGGCACACTTCATCTCCAATGTGGATCCTGATGACGCCGCGATGGTGTGTTCCCGCGTAAATCCTGAAAGCACCCTGTTTATACTGGCATCCAAGAGCGGAACCACTCCCGAAACGCTTGCCAACAGGGATTTGATTATCGATTGGATGAAATTCGCGCGGATTAGGGGCTTCGATCCAGTGAAGCATTTCATTGCGATAACGAGTAAAAACAGTCCTCTGGCGAATTCGAATTCGGTTCTGGCCTCGTTCTACATCGACGAGGACATCGGAGGCCGGTATTCCTCAACCAGCGCGGTAGGTGGCGCGATTCTCTCGCTTGCCTTCGGACCGGATGTTTTTGACGAATTGCTCGCTGGCGCTCATGAGGTGGATAAGCGCTGTCTTGTGGAGGATATCCGGAACAACGGAGTCCTGCTCGATGCTTTGATTGGAATCTATTACGGAAATGTTCTTGGTTTTCGCAGCTCGGCAATTCTGCCATACAGTCAGGCTCTGCGTAGGTTTCCAGCCCACCTGCAGCAGCTAGACATGGAATCCAATGGCAAGTGCGTAAACCGCTTTGGGGATAGAATTACCTATCCGACGGGTTTTGTGATTTTTGGCGAGCCGGGCACCAATGGACAGCATTCTTTTTATCAGCTACTCCATCAGGGAACCGAAGTTGTACCGCTGCAGTTTATTGGCTTCTTGGAAGGACATAACGGAAAGAATGCGGGCGCTGATACCTCAGGCAGCCAAAGACAGCTGAACGCTAATCTTGCGGCTCAGATTGCAGCCTTTGCCAGGGGAAGGAAAAATGAAAATAGCAATAAGAATTTTGAAGGCCGCAGACCGAGCACCCTCCTCTTAGCTCGAAGACTCAGTGCGCGAGTTCTTGGCGGTTTGCTCGCGCATTATGAGAACAAGGTGATGTTTCAGGGCTTTTGCTGGAATCTCAATTCCTTCGACCAAGAAGGCGTTCAGCTTGGCAAATCCTTAACAAAAGCCTTGCTCGGCGGAAATTCGGATGATGAGACGCTAAGCGCCTACTCCGAGATTCTGGAAATAACAGGATCCTAATGCGCGCGCTGGCGGCAGCGCCAAGAATGTCCAAACCCGGTCTATCGCCCCCATTACAGGCGGAGTTTCGCTCATCTCCCTCGCTCCTGAGCCCGATCTAAGGACCCGGGCAGGTTCTACCGCCGATACTTCTTTTCATTTTTTTCCCCGAACTGGAAGACATCGCCGAATTTTGCTCCAAAGCCAAGGAGCCCCGTACTCAATCTTCCGGATGAGATGGTTGCCGAAATCCGCAACATAGACATTGCCAGCCGAATCAACGGCCACGCCGTAGGGTAGTTGAACTTTGCATCGGCGCCGATGCCATCCGCATATCCCCCCGCGTTACTGCCTGCTAGGGTGCTCACCTCTCTCCCCCGTTATCCTCCGAATGCTGTGGTTGCTAGTATCCGCCACATAGACATTGCCAGCCGAATCAACGGCCACGCCGGTGAGCCAGTTGAACTTTGCCGCGGCGCCGATGCCATCCGCATATCCCGCCGCGTTACTGCCTGCTAGGGTGCTAACCTCTCTCCCCCGTTATCCTCCGGATGCGGTGGTTGCCGAAATCCGCCACATAGACATTGCCAGCCGAATCAACGGCCACGCCGGTGAGCCAGTTGAACTCTGCCGCGGCGCCGATGCCATCCGCATATCCCCGCGTTACTGCCTGCTAGGGTGCTCACCACCCAAACCAGGGAAGTTGTAGGAGCCTTGCAGGTTGCCAAGAGGGTGCTTAGGGTTAGAACCAGGATGACATATCCATGGAATTTGTTCATTGTAGCCTCTGTATTGGCAGAGTATCTATCTTAAGTAGTTTAGATCTATTTGGCGGAATACCAGCTTTTTTTAGCCCCTGCCAAAAAAGTCGGCTTTTTCTACTAATCAGGCTGCTTACACTTCGAGGGCCGGGCTGCGAGATGAGGTATGGCGCTTAACAAGTTGCTGGCCAGCCGGGAAATTTGGGCGTGGATTGGGGCCTAGATTAGCATCGGCTGACGCGTCGATTCCAGTACATCTCGCCACAGGGGGCCCCTGCTGTTAACCTTCTTCCGCTGATATGTAGCCATTCGGATCGGTACGTGGACCAAGAAATTGCTCCATTGGCCTATAATACAAGCGGTTCTGCCGGTCATGGCGGCATGTACCGCATTGGCGCCAAGACGCGCGCAGTAGTGGGAATCGGCAGGCCCGGCTGGGGTTGCCCGTATTATATAGCTTGGATCGATATACCTGATATTGGCTTCGCGGCCCCTGCCTAGCAGGTAGTCCCTGATTACCTCTTTCAGGAAGGGGCCTATATGCCCGTAAGTTTTGTCTTTCGAATTCAATAGACTTTGGCCGGCGCCCTCCGCAACTAGTATTACCGCATGGCCGCGCTTATCGAGCCTTTTTTCAAGTCTTCTCAGCAAACCGTTCTCACCTTCGATAACAAAGGGAACTTCGGGAATCAGGCAGAAATTCACATCGCTGGTGGACAATGTGGTATGGGCGGCAATGAATCCCGAATCTCGGCCCATCACCTGCACAAGGCCGATGCCATCGGGAGCGCTTTTAGCTTCGATGTGGGCGGCGCCCACGGCTTCTACCGCCTTTGCAACCGCGGTGTCAAACCCGAAGGATCTTTGAACGAACATGATGTCGTTGTCTATTGTTTTGGGCACTCCCACACAGGATATTTTCAGATCGCGCCTCTCGATTTCCTCCGTTATTTCGAGGCTGGCTCTCTGGGTTCCATCGCCGCCGATGGTGAATAGCACATTGATGTTCATTCTCTCGAGCGCATCAACGATGGGTTCCACCTCGCCATGGCCCCGCGACGATCCAAGAAAGGATCCGCCCAGGTTGTGTATGTCGTCGACTATGTCCGGATTGAGTCGGCGGGGAGATAACTTGAACTCCGGACGAAAGCCGCGAAATCCATATTTGATTCCGCTAATCCTTTCAACTCCATAGAAATACCAGAGAGTTCTGGTTAGAGCGCGGATTACGTCGTTGAGTCCCGGACAAAGTCCCCCGCATGTTACTATAGCGGCGTGGCAGTGGCTGGGTACAAAGTAAATCTTCTCGCGTGGGCCGGCCTCTTCCAGCATCCAGGCGGGATCGTATTCGTGCCCTACCGTGGCCGCGTCCGTGGTGCTGCTGCGAAGTATGTACTGGTCGTCGCGGGCAAAATTGGCAATAGTATCGTCCAATTCGGTAGAAGGCAGTTTTGGAGAAGGAATTTTGCACGGACCAAGGGTTGCAATGCTGAAATCGTACTCGGATGTCTCTTTCATAGTGTGAATATGTCGAAGAACGGGTACTTGTGCAAGCACTTGGAACACTACAAACTGGGGCCTAGTTAGCTGCCTTAGGATGCCCATCAGAATTGTACCGCGCCGCGAGCGCTGCGCCCCTTTTCGGCTTAGCCGGAGAACGACATGCTAGCTATGAGCGGGCTGTGGAGAATGCGAATGAAGATATTGGTTGTAGGCGGGGCCGGCTACATCGGCAGCCATGTAAGTTATGCGCTTGCGGACAGGGGAGATGAGATTGCCATACTCGATAATTTCCGCTCCGGAAATCGCAGGAACTGCCCTAAGAGCGCCAGGATAATCGAATGCGATATAATGGATAGGCTGCGCCTCGATGCGGTTCTATCCGATGGATGGGATGCTGTTGTACATCTGGCGGCGCTGAAAGCCGCCGGAGAATCCATGGAACGCCCGGGCGAATACGCTCTGAACAACATCTGCGGAACTATAAATCTTCTTAATTCAATGCTGAAGGCCGAATCCCCTCCCCTGGTTTTCTCTTCTACCGCTGCTATTTTCGGTGAGCCTATTCGCCTGCCCATCGATGAGAATCACCCAAAACAGCCTCTGAATTTTTATGGTTTCACGAAGTTGGAAATCGAAAACCTCTTGGATTGGTATGGCAGATTGAAGGGATTCCGATCGGTATCGCTTCGATACTTCAATGCCGCGGGATATGACGGACGCATAATCGAACCGGAAAAAGACCCTCAGAACCTCTTGCCTGTTTTGATGGAGGCGGCCTCTGGAATTAGGGATGGCGTAACCATCTATGGCGATAACTATGACACCGCCGATGGAACCTGTGTGCGAGATTATATCCACGTTAGCGATTTGGCCGACGCGCATGTGCTGGCAATCGACTATCTAGTTCGGGGCGGCGCGAATGCCAAGGTTAACCTGGGCAGTGAAGTGGGAATCAGCGTCGCACACATGGTGAGGGAGGCAATTCGCATTACGGGCATCGAATTCCCCCATGTTGCCGGACAAAAACGCCCTGGCGATCCGGCAATACTTATCGCAAGTTCAGCTCTGGCAGAGCAGTTATTCGGCTGGAAGACGCGGCGAAGCAGCGTAGAGGCCCTAATTAGCAGTACCTGGCGGATATACAAGAACAGGCGGCGTGGTGGGCGCTAAGCATCCTAAGCTGAAATCGGGTTCTCATATCCTGAGGCTTCAAATCGAGCAGCGCGCAAGTTGGAAAGGGCAAAGCCAAATCTGATAGCTTTCGGAGCCTTGATTCCCTTAAAGGATATTGCATAAGAACAAGGCTGGTAGTTACACTCGGGCGTATCATTTTTTCTGGAGAAAATCATATGCTTGCCAAGAACATAAGCGAATTAATAGGAAAGACGCCCCTTGTAAGGCTAAATAGGGTGATTGCGCCCGGTGGCGGTGAAATCTATCTCAAACTCGAATCCTTTAATCCAATGGGCAGCGTTAAAGACCGCATAGGACTCGGAATGATTCAAGATGCCGAAGAGAGGGGCTTAATCGGTCCCGATACCCTTATCGTGGAACCAACCAGCGGGAATACCGGAATAGCCCTGGCCTTTATTTGCGCGGAGAGGGGATATAAGCTTGCCCTAACGATGCCGGAATCGATGAGCATGGAGAGGCGTAGAATACTGACAACCCTGGGCGCGACTCTGCATCTCACACCCGCCCAAGAGGGAATGGGCGGCGCAATACGGCGGGCGGAGGAGATGATTGAAAGCTCTCCTTCGGCGATCGGTTTAAGGCAGTTCGACAACCCGGCAAATCCTGATTTTCACGAAAGAACAACAGGGCCGGAAATTTGGCAAGATTTAGAAGGCAGGGTAGATATTCTTATCGCCGGCGTTGGCACGGGCGGAACTATAACAGGCGCGACAAGATATCTTAGAAAGAAAAATCCGCGTTTACAGGCAATCGCCGTCGAACCTGAAACTTCTCCCGTTCTATCCGGCGGCAAACGGGGCCCTCATAAGATACAGGGCATTGGCGCGGGCTTTGTTCCCGGCGTGATGGACACCAAACTACTGGATGAGATAATTACAATCAATGAAGAAGAATCCGGCAATACCGCGAGGCGCCTGGCCAAGGAAGAAGGAATTTTTGTGGGAATATCGGCCGGTGGAAATGTAGCGGCGGCATTGAAAATTGCAGCCAGAAGCGAAAACAAAGGCAAAATCATCGTTACGATCGGCTGCGATACCGGTGAACGTTATCTCAGCACATGGTTATTTAAGGAGAATGAAAACAAATGAAATTTGCAACTACGGCGATACATGGGGGCTGGGATAGAAAGAATTCCGTGCGGGCTGTGCCTATTAACCGCACCGTTTCATATAATTTCAGAGACACCGAGCATGCCGCAAATCTTTTTGCGCTGAAAGAGCTCGGCCATATTTACACTAGGCTGAATAATCCGACTCAAGATGTATTGGAGGCTAGACTTGCGGAACTAGAGGGCGGAACAGGTGCTCTGGCCATATCGTCGGGTACGGCCGCCATATTCAACAGCATTGTCAATGTAGCAAAATGTGGGGATGAAATTGTCTCCTCCTCGGAGCTCTATGGAGGCACCTACACCCAGTTCAAGGACATACTGCCGCAATTTGGCATTACGGTAAGATATGTCGATCCTCACGATACTTCAGCCTGGAAGAACGCGGCTAACGAAAAAACTCGAGCCTTCTATTATGAAACTATTGGAAACCCCTCTCTGCGGGTACCCGATTTTGAAGCCATCAAGAGAGTTGCAAACGATGTTCATGTGCCAGTGATTGTCGATGCTACTTTTACTACCCCCTATCTGCTAAACTGCATTGAAAACGGAGCGGATGTTGTAATTCACTCACTAACCAAATGGATTGGCGGACACGGAACCGGCGTTGGAGGCGCGGTAGTCGATGCCGGCTCCTTCGACTGGACGGATCCGAAATTTGCCACTTTCAATGAACCCGATACCGGGTATCATGGTCTGCGCTATGCGCACGATCTTGGCGACCTATCCGCGATTGCCTTTGTCTTGCGAATGAGGCTGGTGCAGCTTAGAAATCTCGGCGCATGTCTTAGCCCCGACAACGTGTGGATTTTTCTCCAAGGGCTTGAGACTCTGGCCCTGAGAATGGAGCGCCATTCCGTCAATGCCCAGAGAGTCGCGGAATTCCTGCTAACTCGGCCCGAAGTTGCGTGGGTTCGATATCCGGGCTTGCAGAAGAATAATAGCAACTACCAAACGGCATCGCGATATCTGAAAAAGGGCTTTGGAGGGATGATTGTCTTTGGCCTTGAGGGCGACCGGGAAGCCGGGAAGAAATTTATTGAATCCCTTGAACTCTTCAGTCATGTCGCGAACGTTGGAGACGCCAAGAGCCTGGCGATTCATTCCGCTTCGACAACTCATTCGCAGCTGAGCGAGGCCGATCTTCTTGCAGCCGGCGTGGAGCAGGATATGGTCCGGCTGTCGGTAGGAATCGAAGACATGGACGATATAATTGAAGATTTAGAGAAAGCATTGTCAGCCGTTTAGTTCAAAATTGTATACTGTAGTGGATGGGATTTCAAAGCGGTCCGATTCTTGACGATCTTGACGAGTATGTTCGCCGATTGGAGGGCATCCGAGAAACGGTGTTCTCCACAATGGTAATGGTGAACGAGATACCCTCGCCTACCTTCAAAGAACTAAATAGGGCAAGATTTCTTGTTGATAGGTTTAGTGAACTCGAGATGCTAAACGCTTCCATAGACGAGAAGGGAAATGCGATTGGGATTTTGCCGGGGCGGGTAGGCGATAGCGACATCTTAGTTACAGCTCATCTGGACTCGCTGTTCGATAGCACAATCGACCATACGGTAACACTCGAACCCAATGTGGCAATTGGCCCCGGAATTGGCGATAACAGTCTCGGGGTAGCCGTGTTGGGAACCCTGCCCCTTATATTGAAGTGCATCGAACTGGAGTTCGATTCGAATCTAGTCTTACTTGGCAGTACTCGCAGCCTTGGAGAGGGCAATCTTGAAGGCATCAGGTTTGTATTAAACAACTACAGGCGTCCCTTTGCTTCCGCGCTTTGCTTAGAAGGAATCAAGATTGGGCGTTTGAGTTTTTCTTCAATCGGAATGCTTCGAGGGGAAATCAGCTACAAGATTCCAGAACTCTACGACTGGACTAAGTTCAACTCGGTGGGAGCAATCGTGGATATGAACGATATGATTAATCGAATCCTTGAAATTCCGCTGCCGAGAAAACCGAAATCTACGATTGTTCTTGGTCAGATGGAAGCCGGCACTTCGTATAACACACTACCCACAAAGGCGCGGCTGCGCTTTGAGATTCGAAGCGAATCCGATGCGATCGTATCCAGCCTGGCCTCTAGGATAAACTACCTGGCTGAGGAGATGACATCGAAAACAGGCGCGCTTGTACAGTTCAAAAAAATCGCGCTTAGGAAATCCGGCGGAACTGAATTCTCTCACCCTCTGAATACCATAGGCAGGGAAATTTTGAATCGGCTTGGCATATCGCCGCGAATCACTCCCAGCACCTCCGAGGTTGCCGCACTAATCGACAAGGATATACCAGCGATAACCATTGGCTTAACGGACGGCGAAAACAGTGGGAATATCGAAGAATCGGTGTTTATCGAGCCGATAAGCAAGGGCCTGGCCCAGCTTGCCGGTTTACTGCGGGCCATCGATGAGAAATGCTTCAATGGGTATTAACGACTGGATAAGGGAAAACACCTATCATCATTCGATTTTCGCCGATCTGAAAAATTTGGTTGAGCAGAAAGAGGCCTCGGGTTTAACCGTTTCTCTTTGCATCCCCACCCTCAACGAGGAGAGGACAATAGGGAAGGAGGTTGTGATATTCAAATCCGAGTTGATGAACCGTTATCCTCTTCTGGATGAGATAGCGGTTGTGGACTCCGGGTCTGCCGATCGCACCTTGGAGGTGGCGTCCAGTTTTGGAGCAGACACCTACTTGTCGGCGGAAATTCTGCCCGAGGAGGGCTCGAGAACGGGCAAGGGCGAGAACCTTTGGAAGGCAATTTACCAACTAAAAGGCGATATCATTGTTTATATAGACGCGGACATAAAAAACATTCATCCCAGATTCGTTTATGGGCTGATTGGCCCCTTAATCCTTAGACCGGAAGTGAGCTATGTCAAGGCATTTTATGACAGACCCCTAGCCTTCTCGGATAGTATCCGGCCCTCGGGTGGAGGCAGGGTAACGGAAATTCTGACACGTCCACTCTTTAGTATCTTCTTCCCGGAATTGACTGCAATTATTCAGCCCCTCTCCGGCGAGTACGCCGTTAGACGCAGTGTGCTCGAGGCTATTTCATTCCCGGTTGGATATGGAGTAGAGACTAGCCATCTAATTGATGTTTATCAGACACATGGCATGAAAGCCTTCGCGCAAACCGATTTGGACCAGCGAGTCCATAGAAATCAGGAAACAAGAGACCTAGGCAAGATGTCTTTCGGAATCATGCAAACCTTTCTAAGACGCTTGCGCAAATATGAAATCATACGCAGCGATAGCAGCTATCCAACCACTTTGAGGCAGTTCCAAGCCCATGATGATTTATATGAAACCATTGAATGGAACATCCCCGAGCATGAAAGGCCTCCGATGATAACAATTCCCGCATACCGCGAAGCACAGGGTTTATCAGCCAACTAAGTAGTCAGCGCTTCAGATACTTATCCGGTACAATGCCGGCGCCTTGACGAAGAATTCGAGGAAGCCTCGCTGTTACATCAACCACTGTAGATGGCCTGCGGGCAGTAAAAACGCCTGAATCCTCTACGAGAGAGACGAAGTTGCCAAATACACGCTCGATTTCCGTTGGATCGTTCATCGGAGCCTCACCGCTTCGATTGACGCTAGTGGAATAGAGATTGAATCCCAACTTGCTAATCAGCCTTTGGGTGTACTTATCTTCCGGAACTCTGAACGATGCGGTTTCACCGGCGCCTAACTTGAAAATGAATGTAAAGGGACCGGGCCAAAGATTCAGGATATCCGAATTTGGTAAGATAGCGCCTAGTTTCTCAAGCGCCCTCACGCTGGGTATCAGCTGAAGAAGGGGCTTTCTGAGCTTCCTAGCCTTAATCCTGTGTAGCTGCGAAACTGTATCTGGCGCCTTTCCAACAAATCCATAAATCGTGTCCGATGCCATTACCACTATCCTTCCGGCTCGTAGATTCGCTAACAGCAGCTTAAGGCAAGCATCACTCCGCCGAAGCAGCATGCCTGAAATTCCGATTCACTAGGGATAGAAACAGCATTAGCAATCCCGCGGCGAGGGCGATTATCTTGAGCGTATTCTGATTCGAAGGTCTAGGCGGCTTCAGATACAGTACATTGCCCGTTTCAAGCACCGTTCTCGCCGACTCTAGATTTTGAATGTGAATCACTCCCTCATAATCACGATAGAAACCCAGCGCCCGGGCCTCGATAATCACTGATTCCGGATCGCTTCGCAACGCCTCAAGTTTCGCGGTGAGTTGTAATTGCCTTTCCTCAAGGTTCTCAACATTTTCAAGCAGCAATCGAGTTCGAGCCCGGCTTGAGGCTGTTACGCCCACCCCGGCTGCGCCAAAAAACAGAGATAAAAGAGCATTAGTCAAAAAAGCGACATAGCACGCACCGACAATGGCCGACCATTTCACACCATGATTGACGGCTGATTTCATGCAATCCTTGAGGCTCTATTCATCAGACTCAGGGTTGTGATATCATGGCTTGTCCAAATGAGAATTATTTCAATCCGTGAACGAATTTCGACGATAATCGAAGAGTAATTTACTGCCTTTCGGGAGTGATTGATATGTCCACAGACAAAAAACAGCAAGTAGAGAAAACCCTAAGGCGATACGGCGTTTGGGTTAAGGCCGGTCCCTGGGAAGTTGACGAAGGCGCTGACTTTGAACTCATGGATATCGACGATTCGAACAATGGCGAACTGCAGATAACCGAGGAAGAGGAGAGACTCCTTGGCAAGCTAGAAACGGGCCCATATGCAGACGAATCTACCGATGTATTGGAAACTCATGCGCCTAAGGGTGGCGGTGTCGATTTGAAAGCTCCGAATAAGCTTAATCGAATAGAAGAAAAGCTAGACGCCCTGAAGGATGAGATTCGCAATCTGAAAGATGAGATAAGCGAACTAAGGCTGCCCTCGGAAACGCGAAGCTCCGAAAGTTCTGGAGGATACTTCGAGGATGAGGATGATGAGACTATCGCGCTAACCGATGATGAGCTGGTGAACATTCTTGATTCCGCCGATATGACCGACGAAACTGCAGACAAAGAGACGGTAGAAGAAGCACAGACTGTCGATTCAGATATCCTTCCGAAATCCGATAGTACAAGCGGGTTGGATAGGTCTGATGATGCCGCAATGGAAGCTCCGGAAATCGAACAAGAGACAGCAAAGCGCCTAGACTCGGGAGATGAGTCTATCATCAGCCTGGATGAAATCGAAAATCTACCCGATGAAGATGAGGATTTCGAAGATTTTGAGGAGATTTCGGATATAGAATTATCAGAGACAGATGTTACGGAAGATGCGCTTATTGAAAAATCGGTAGAATCCCGAGATGAGGAAATGGAGGTTGGGGATTCGTCCGGCGCAGTTGGGGATTCGTCCGGCGCAATTGAAACGGTTGAAAGCGAAGTATTTGATGAGGGCGAAGAAGTTGAAATTAGGCTGGATGAAGAAGAGAAGGACTCGGGGGATGAGCGCGAAGCTCACGACGCCGATATTGAAGAGATTTCTTTAGGCGAATTCGGTTTCGAAGCTCAGGACGAAGGCGCTGACACCGTGAGTGATTTAGCAGATAAGACACAGGATGAATTACCGGACATTGAGAACATAATTTCCGATGAGATAGATACTGTTCCCGCGGCCGAAAGCGGCGAGACTGAAGAGCCCAACCATGCTGATTCTTCCGGCGGGGAAGAGGCTAAGGTTATTGAGCTTTCGGATATAGGCGTTGGAGACATGATGTCCGATGAATCGGATATTGAATCCGCTGATAGAATCGAGTTAGATGAGAACGAAGAAAAAAAATTCGTAGGAATTGAACTGCCGTCCGAATCCACAGATGAAATAGCCGATCTGGATATAGCCGAACTCGATGACGCCGAAAAAACAACCGAGTCCACAGATGAAATAGCCGATCTGGATATGGCCGAACTCGATGACGCCGAAAAAACAACC